>Ga0208879_1000333_pt1 | contig 48763 bp, 52 predicted proteins | sample Knorr_S15_td_Bot_FD_185605 | JGI IMG/M metagenome (GOLD analysis project Ga0208879, IMG submission 185605) | Marine microbial communities from Southern Atlantic Ocean transect - Knorr_S15_td_Bottom_ad_5009_LV_A (SPAdes) (version 2) | ecosystem: Environmental > Aquatic > Marine > Oceanic | place... | reverse complement strand
GTAATGAATAGGTCATCGGTTCGACTCCGATCATTGGCTCCACCCCTTTCTTCCTCCAAACGAATCCTCGCCGCGAGGATTGTTCGTATTGTGCGCGCGCATAATGTTGTCTTAAGTTATTAAGATCGGCATGATGTCGGTGCTTCATGACTTTGCATTAAAGGAGGTTTCCCATGCGTTTGGTGGTTCTGCTTTTTGTTTTGATTCAGCTTTCCTGTTTGGCTGCGCCGTCTGCGGTTGAGCGTCAGGCGGGGTATCTCCGCTCCATCCTCCGCCAGGCGGATGAGGCTTATTACAATCGGCATGATTCGATCATGGGCGATGCGGCGTACGATGCGCTGCGGGCGCAATATGATCGGCTGGTGGCAACGTATCCGGAGCTGGATGCGGCACCTTCGGTCGGTGCGCAACCCGCGGATGCCGCGAACCGCATCGGCCATTACAAGCCTGTTTTGAGCCTGCAAAAGGCCTATTCCGACAGCGAGGTTGAGGCGTTCCTTGAAAAGTGCGGGGCCGATCAGAACTATTGCATTGAGCCCAAAATGGATGGCCTCACGGTTGTGCTGCGGTATCGCAATGGTCTGTTGGCCCAAGCCATTACCCGCGGCGACGGCCAGGCGGGCTCGGATGTGACTGCGGCCATTCTGGCTTCGGGGTGCGTGCCGGGCGAGTTGAAGGGGGCTCCGGAAAAACTCGATGTTCGTGGGGAAGTGTTGATTCCTTATGCGGCCTTTGACCAGCTCAACCAGCGTCGCCGCGCCGCGGGAGATCCGCCGCTGAAGAGTCCGCGCAATACCGCGGCTGGAACGTTGCGGCTCAAGGATTATTCGGAGGTGGCCCGGCGGGGTCTTGAGATTCGTGTTTTTGAGTTGCTGGATGCAGCCACCATGCCGCCGACGCATACCGAGGCTTTGGCGATGGTGGAATCCTGCGGCCTCCCCGTTGTCGAATGCCACACGGTTGACGCTGCGGAGGTGCTTCGATCCATCGCCGTATTGAGCCGGCGCAGAAGCGAACTGCCGTACATGACCGATGGGATTGTGCTCCGGGTGGATGATCGGGCGGCGTATGAGCGTCTCGGCGCGACGGCGCATCATCCGCGCGGCGCCATCGCCCGGAAATATCGCGCCGCGCCGGTGGAAACCAGACTGTTGCGTGTCGAGTGGACGCGCGGGGCCACGGGGAAGGCAACCCCCGTGGCGCACTTTGAGCCGGTTGAACTTCAGGGCGCAACCGTTCAGCGCGCCACGTTACATAATCTGAACCATCTTCGCGCGATGGATTTAATGATGGGCGACTGGATCCGGGTGGTGCGGGCCGGCGGTGCAGTTCCCGAAATTGTCGGCATCTGTCCGGGGCGCCGCACCGGCGCAGAAGAACCCATTCCGGCGCCGCTCCCATAAAAGTCGCTTGCGTCGCGGTGGAAATCCATTTAAGTACAAGCTATGCAAACCATCGAATCACTTAAAATCGGGTTGTTGAACGATATCCACTATGATGGCCGGGCTCCGGCGATGAACCGGCTGTATGAGGCGATCGCGGCGTTGAACCGCGGCGGGGTCGATACGCTGGTGGTGATGGGCGACCTAATCGATGGCACCGACGAGTTTGATTCCCGGCGTTTGCTGCGGGAGGTCGCGGCCCTGTGCGTTTCGTTCCGGGGAACGGTTTATTGTATGCCCGGGAACCACGATCTGGACTATCTTTCCAAAACGCAGTTTTACACGGCGCTGGGCCGGACAGGGGATGCCGCCCATTTTTCGTTTTCGAAGGGGGCGTTCGAGTTTATCTGCCTCGATGGAAACTATTCGGTGGATGGCACGTCGTACGACCAAGGGAACTTTAGCTGGCAGGAGGCCTGTGTTCCACCGGAGCAGCTGGCCTGGCTGCGGGACTGCCTCGACGCGGCGCAAGCCCGGGTGGTGGTGCTTTCGCATCAGCGGATCGATACCTCCTGCCTCCACGCCGTGAAGAACGATGCGGCGGTCCGGGAGGTTCTGACTGCTTCCGGCAAAGTAAAGGCGGTGTTCCAGGGGCATCAGCACGCGGATGATCTGCAGCGGGTCGATGGCATTCCCTACTACACCTTGAGCGCGCACAAGGATGATGCCGGCCCGGCCGTGGTGCAGCTGGGGGCCGACTCGGTGCGGCTCGTCCGCGATTTTAAAAGGACGCAGGAAACCGGATGACCGGGCAGGGTTATATGCCCCCGGGCATAATTTCCTGGAAATCCACGAGCATGCGGCGGCGTTTGGCATCTCAATGCTGCTAGAAGAGTTTTAATTAGCGAGCACTCCATTTTTTGTTGGGTCATTTCTGTCGACTATTTTGTGTCCAACAAGGTCCGGCCTATTTGAGAGATGTAATCATTTAGCATGCTTTCATTCTGCATGATTTCATCGGGTAATTTCCCTAAACATCTCAGAGTCAGGCGTGATACTTTTTCCATTTTCTTTGTGCCTAGGTGGCACCTGAAAAAAGGACGATTTATTAACTGCAGAATCATCACATCGCTCCAAGCCTGACTGCCTCCTGGGTAGTCAATAGATTGAACGACATAAATCTGCGGGTCCGGCGTTTTAAATGCTCTGTAATGACACGTGTGTCGATTATTTTCTTCAGCTCTAGGACTTGGGATTCCATCCCAGTTATGCACCTTGAAATTCTGGTAGAAAAACCGGTCACTCGAGTCTGCGTCTAATAGGTCCACTTCGGTGATGACATTATCGAATTCCCCACCGGATAGCCATGTGTGAAAGGCTTCGCCAATGATCATAGGATTGATATACGGGGGCTCGACAAGGCTGGGTAATTTTTTGGACGTGCTGCCCCAAACTATATCGGGATCAATGGGTGGCAACCCAAATGACCATTCGTATCCGATGCATAATGCCGCTGGCGTGGCTACGGGTGTATCTACGCACTGTTGAGTGCGGCAGCCTACTCCTGCGCCGAAAAGAATACTCAGAATTATCATCCTCCAGGTCGCTATCCAATTCATTCCAAACCACTTTCTGTGTCATTTTAAAGGTACATGGCAGGTGATCACATGCGTTATAATCACGGTACTTTTACGCTTCTTAAAGCGTAACAACTTGGATCCATTATTAAAATGGCTGCTTCGGTGAAATTAACGACGAGTCCTGATGTGCTCGCTAAGAAAATACTGCGGCTTAACTTTGCGAAGACCGCTTTTTTACCTCGCTGATTTCCAGCACCGGTTTAATCCGGCGGTGAAGCGTGGGCCGATCCTATAGCACTTCTTTGGGCGGTTTGACGATGAGCCCGACGATGGCCCCCGCCACAATAGATGCAATCAAGTATCCGGCAAACCAGGAAAATGCGAGCTCGATGGGGATCGGTATATAGCAATAGGAACCGAACCCCATGGAGATGCCGGAGGCCAACCCGAAGAGCAGGCCGTATTTGACGCCGACGGTAAATGATTTCCGCGAGATCAACGAGGTGTAGATCGCCACGAAAAATATAATGGACAGCAGCATGACGAGATTCATGAGCGGCCGCTTCATTTCCCCCAGCGGGCGCCAAAGGTCGGGCATCGCCTCATAGGCCGGCAGCAGCAAGACGCCGTGAATGGAAAAGTCGAGAATCGACCAAGCCATGAACGCAACAGCAATCGCCAGGATGGATCGTTTGATCATGCTTACCTCCTTGTTTTGCAGACCTTTACTGTACCGCTTTGCCCGGCCGATGGGAAGGAGAATGCCCGCCTCGCAGAATAAGATCGCCGCGAAATAACAACACCATTATCATCTTCGCATTGCCAGAGAGCATATATGGCCGGAAAGGTGAATAGATGGATATTTGGTTGCATGGTATTACAACGGCGCTGCCGGGTGTGGCTTACACGCAGCGCGAGGCGGCCGAACAGATGGAGGGTTGGACGGCCGACCCCCGCGACCAGCGGCTCAGCCGTATTGCGCACAAAACCTCTGGAATCGAACAGCGCCACTCCGTGGTTAAATCGTTCGACGGCGATTTCTTTGCGCGCGATGCAGACGGCCGGCTGGTGGAGCCCTCCACCGGTCGGCGCAATGCGATATTCAAGGAGGCCGGTATTCCATTGGCGTGCCGAGCGGTCGAGACGCTCTTTAATACGGTTTCTGTTGCGCGCGAATCGATCACGCACCTGATCACCGTCTCCTGCACCGGCTTCTTCAATCCCGGGCTGGACTACCACATTGTGCAAAACTGCGGGGTTTCGGACTCGGTGCAACGCTATCACCTGGGTTTCATGGGATGCTATGCGGCCCTGCCCGCCGTGCACATGGCGCAACAGTTTTGCGCGGCGGATGAGCACGCGGTGGTGCTCGTTGTATGCCTGGAGCTCTGCAGCCTGCACCTCAAGCCCAACGGCGGGCGGGATGCCATCTTGGCCAACGCGCTTTTTTCCGATGGTGCGGCGGCGTGCTTGGTCAGCGCACACCAACCAGAAACCCCCGCCTTGAGGCTGGGGGAGCGAACGACCCGCCTCGTGAACGAGGGCGCGTCCGAGATGGCGTGGAGCATCGGCGATCTGGGCTTCGACATGGTGCTCTCGAGCTACGTGCCAAAATTGATCGGCTCGAAGATTAAAACGTTGGTGCAGGATGCCTTGGACGATCCGGGCAATATCGATTTATGGGCGGTGCATCCCGGCGGCAAGGCGATTGTCGATGCGGTGCAGGGGGCGCTTTCCCTCGCCGATGCGCAAGTGCAGGCTCCGCGCAACGTGCTGCGGAACTTTGGCAACATGAGCAGCGTCACCATCCTGTTTGTCTTGCACGAGCTGCTGGCCACCGCCCCGGCCGGACACTCCGTTTGTGCGATGGCTTTCGGGCCGGGCTTGACCGTGGAGCTGTACCGGATGGAGCTCGCTGCCGGCGAGGGCGCCTAGCGTGGCTCAGGTTCCTTCATTGAAGGAGGTGCGGTTGGATCAGCCCGGGGCCAAGCGCGCATTCAATCGAGCCCACTTTGCCGCGGCGGCGTCCCGCTATGATTTCGCCACGAAGGCGCTCTCGCTCGGCGGCGATGCCCGCTGGAAGCGCCGCCTCATCGAGGCATTGCCCGGGCGGGCCGGGGCCTGTCTCGATCTGGCGTGCGGCACGGGGGATGTCGCCTTTCTGTTGGCCGCGAAGTTTCCCGCTGCGCAGATCGAGGGACTCGACCTGTCCCGCGAAATGCTCGCAGTCGCGGGCCGGCGCAAGACGCTGGGGGATCGCATCCGCTTGGTTGAAGGCGATCTCGATTTGTTGCCGCAGCCCAGTGCCTCGGTGGATGTTGTCACCGGCGCCTATGCGCTGCGGAATGCGCCGGACCTTCGGCAAGCCTTGTCCGAAATCCATCGTGTCCTGACCCCCGGCGGGACGGCCGCCTTCCTCGACTTTTCAAAGCCCGACTCTGGCCTGGGGCAAAAAATACAATATGGCTTGCTGCAGTTTTGGGGCGGGCTGTGGGGGTTGCTGCTGCATGGCAATCGTTCCGTGCATGGCTATATTGCCGCCAGCCTCCGCACCTACCCGGCCCGTTCGCAACTCGACGAGCTCTTCCGCGCCTGCGGCTTCGAAAAAAAATTATCCCGCCGGTTCTATGGCGGAATGGTGGAGCTGACCCTTTGGCAAAAATAGTCGCTCCATTCGGTGCATTCCGGTATGCACTACCGAATGTACGACATCATCCATAGCGATGAAGCACTTGTGGCGGTGAACAAGCCAACGCACCTGCTTACGGTTCCGGGGCGCGGCCCGGATAAGCAGGACTGCCTGTATCACCGTGTGCTCGAAGAATTCCCCGATGCACTGGTGGTGCACCGCCTCGATATGGATACGTCGGGCCTGATTCTGTTCGCGCGGTCGCCGGCGGCGCAACGCAATCTGGGGCTGCAGTTCGAGAAGCGGGAAATCCGCAAGGCCTACGTGGCGGTGGTGGAAGGCCTCCTGGAACAGGATGCCGGCGTGGTGGATTGCCCCATGCGCAAGGATATGGAGCAACGGCTCCCGCCGCGGCACATCATCGACTGCATTCGCGGCAAGCAGGCCATCACCGAGTGGCGCGTGCTGGAACGAGGCGCATCCACCACGCGCGTTGCGCTCTATCCCCAAACCGGCCGCTCGCATCAGCTCCGGGTTCACATGCACGCCTTGGGGTTTCCGATGGTCGGGGACCCCATTTACGGGGTGCCGGACCAGCGCCTGATGCTGCACGCCGAAACGCTGGAACTGAAACACCCCGACAGCGTCGAACCGATTCGGCTTGAATGTCCGGCTTCATTCTGAACAATACGCGCGCCATGAACGATTTACTCTACAAAGGCCATTTTAAGGGGCTCGATATTGCCTTCACGTATGCCGTGACGACCCGGGCGGTCAACGAGACCATTGTCCGGCATAACTGCGATCCCGCCGCGGCGCATGTTTTGGGGCGGGCGACGACCGCGACGCTGCTGGCGGCGGCGGTGCTGCCTGAAAACCACCGGCTGAATGCCTGCTGGAAATATCACGGTGCGCTGAAAACCATTGTGGTGGATGCCGGCCAGGATGGAACGGTGCGCTCGTTGGTTTCGCCGGCGCACCTTTCGGGATTCGAAGATGCCCACGATGGGCTCTACGGGGAAATGGGCGACCTTCAGGTGGTGGTGAGCCGGAATGGAAAGGTCGCCAACTCGGGGACCACGCCGGTGTCGCTGCACGATCCCGTGAACGATCTGGCGTATCACTACTGTATTTCGGATCAGGTGGAAACCGGCATGAGTGCGATGATCGGATTTCAGCCCGATCCGGAAAAGCCCGTCCAGCTGTGCCAAGGCTGGATGATCCAGGCCCTTCCGGGAACGGATCTGGAACGGTTTGACCGCATTCGCCAGCAGATGGATGACCGGGACTTCCGCGAGTTGCTCAGCCACGAAAGCGAGTCCGATACTTATTTCGAGGAAATTGCCAAAGCCCTCTTGGGCGGTGAAGCGGGCTATGAGGGGCTTCATCTGGAAGCCTGCCCCCCGCCCCAATTCCAATGCACCTGCTCGAAGGAAAAAATGGCGGCCGTGCTGCGCAGCATTCCCATCCCCGACCGTATGACCATCGTGAAGCGCGATGAACCGCTGGGCATCAGTTGCCAGTTTTGCAACGAGCGCTATGAAATGGCGGTCGGCGAATGCATCGCGGCGTGGAACACGAAGGCAGAATGAATCTCCCTCCTCTTGTTTTCGGAACGTTGATTAAGCGTTATAAGCGCTTCCTGGCCGATGTTGAGTTGGATGACGGAACCCTCATCACCGCGCACTGCCCGAACACGGGGCGCATGACGACCTGTGCCGAGCCCGGCTGGCGCGTCGCGCTTTCCGATAGCCAAAACCCGCAGCGCAAGTATCGGTTTACCTGGGAACTGGTGCATAACGGGCAGTGCTGGATTTGCGTCCATACCGGCCGCGCCAACCAGATGGCTTTCGAGGCCGTGTCGCAAAACATCATTCCCGCATTCGCGGGCTATACGGAAGTACTGCGCGAGCAAACGTTCGGCAACAGCCGCTTCGACCTGCTCCTGCGCAAGGGCGATGCCCTCTGCTATATCGAGGTTAAGAATGTAACGCTGCGGGCGGACGATGGGTGCTATGCCTTTCCCGACGCCGTCACGGAGCGCGGCCGCAAACACCTCAACGAGTTGGTGGATGTCGTAAACGCGGGCCACCGCGCCGCCATGCTCTACGTGATTCCGCGGTCCGACGGAACCGCCTTCCGGGCGGCACGCGAAATCGATCCGCAATATGCCGATGCGCTGGAGGCTGCCGAGGTCGCGGGTGTGGAAATTCATGTGTGGCACGCCCGTGTTGCTCCCGAATCGCTCCACCTGTCCGACCCGGTTCCGTTTAATTAGATGTGTGCCGGTCAAGGCCGGTAGTTTTACTTGTAGGGGGAGCGCTTTTTAGCTGGCCCAGGATCTTGCTTGTAGGGTGTTGTGCGCGGTTTGATGTAGACGATCAATAAATCTTCCTTATACGCCGAAGCTGAGGCGCCGCTAAAACGCCATCCAAACGGAAGGATGGAGTGAACATACCAGCCTTCGCCAACGAGCTTTCCGATATCCTTGTTGTGCGACCGGGTTGCCTTATTGTAGATGACAACCTTCATCTCGTATTCCGTAATCTTTTCCGGAGGGATCGGCTCAATGCTGCTTACGGCGTCACTCTGTTGTTGTGCAAACCCGCTAGACGCCAACAACGCCAGCGCGGCAATGAGGATGGGTTTCATGGTCTTGCCCCCTGTTCTAAAAGAGACAGCGCCGCCGCAAATATGTTCATGGACCGCGGCTCGGGCACTCAATCTTGGTTTCCGGGAATGCCGTGGGATTTTTATGAAACCCCATTAACATTCTTAATCTCGCGGGAACCAATCTGCTTACAGGGTCATGGCAGATTGAAACCAATGGTATTCCCGGCGTCGAACCCGATTGTACCTATACGGTTCAGACCGAAAATACGGAAGGGTTCATTCAGATCCAACTCGATTAATTGCGGCGCGCGGGGCGTTCGCGCCCTACATTTTTTCCATGGCGCCGTTGAGGTAGCGCAGGAAAAGAGCCACGTAGCGGTCGGCATAGCTGCGGATGTCGCGGATGGCCGCGTCGTCGAGTTTCCGGATGACGCGGGCAGGGGCCCCGACGGCAAGGGATCCCGCCGGAATATTCTGATGCTGTTTAACCAAGGTGCCCGCGCCGATGATGCAGTTGTCGCCGATGGTGCAGCCGTCGAGCAGGATCGCGCCCATGCCGATCAGGCAGTTGTTGCCGATGGTGCAGGCGTGCAGTGTTACGTTGTGCCCCACGGTGACATCGACCCCCACCCGCACGGGCTGGCCGCGGCTGGTGTGTACGACGGAGTTGTCTTGGATATTGCTTCGCTCGCCAATAACAATCGGCTCAATGTCGCCGCGCAACACCGCACCGAACCAGATGCTAGCCTGGTTGTGCAGGGTTACATGGCCGATGACCGATGCCGAGCCGGCCACATAGTGCTCTTCCGGTAACTGAGGCGTGTGGCCTTCAAATTCGTAAATCATGCCGACAATTTTACAGGCTCTACCGCCTCTGTCGACCGACTTTTACGGTGGGCTTCCAACGCGCTGAGTTCCAGGGTCTTCTTGCTCAACTCGACTTGTTCGTGCTCTTCCATCACCCGCAGGTTTTCGAAGACTTCCCGGACTTTGCAGTTCAGCGCGCGCTTGGCCATTTCGCGGTAGAATTTGATCAGGCAGGCGTCGAAGTGCATGGCCGCCGCCACCACATCGGCGATTTCCATTTCCGGCTTGATTTCGAAGTCGATGATTTCGGGGATTCCCACTGTGCTGGAGCCATAATTGAAGAATGTATCGCGCACATTCTCCGATACCCGTTCTTCGTATTCGGCCAAACATTCGCCGAGATATTTTTCATGGCGGCTCATGTAATCGAGCAGGGCCCGGGTACGTTCTTGGGTGGTCGCCTCTTTGAGGTCTTCGTAGAACTCGCTCAGCTTGCGGTGAAACTTCCTAGCGTGGTCGAGTACGTCTTTGGTTTGGTCAAGCGCCATATGGTAACTCCCTTCGGTTTCACTTGGACATTCTAATCGCCTATCAACGGTTGTCAATCGGCGAACGGTCTAAATAAGCCTCCTTCTTTAGCCCCCAGGCGGTTGATCAGATCCGCGGACTCCGCGAAGTTCACGCCCCGGACCTGCATATGAATGATGGCGCGCCGGGCATCTTCGGGGACGACATTGACTCCGCGGATGGCATCGGTGGCGACCGTGACCTGGAAGCCGGCCCGGTGCGCATCGAGGGCTGTTTTTTTGACGCAATAATCAGTCGCCAGTCCTGCAACCACCACGGATTCGATTTTCAGCCGGTCGAGTTGACCCTTCAAGTCGGTTCCTTCGAACCCGGAATAAGCCTCCTGATCCGGTTGTGTGGCTTTGGAGACGAGGGTTGATTCTTCCGGGATGCATAGGTCGGGATGAAACGCCGCGCCCGCGGTTTTCGCAATGCAATGGGGCGGCCACGGTCCGCCGTTTTCCGCGAAGGAGCAGTGGTTGGCCGGATGCCAGTCCCGCGTGAAAAAGATGGGCCAGCGGTTGGCTTCGAAAAACTGAATCAGCCGGTTGGCGGGTTCAACCACGCGGTCGCCTTCCTCCACCCCCAGTGCGCCGCCGGGGCAAAAATCTTGCTGGATATCGACTATGAGCAGGGCGGTTTTCATTGCACATACAGGTGTTGTTATTCATCAATATCGATGGCTTCAACCGGACAGGCCTCGGCGGCTTCCCGGGCGGCGGTCTCCTCTTTCGGGGGAATGGGGTCGGCGCAGGGCTTGGCCACATCGCCTTTCATCTGGAAAAGCAACGGACACATGTCGGTGCAGAGCCCGCACCCGATGCAAAGATCGGGATTGATTTTGGCCTTCATGCTACGCTCCCTTGTTTTAATATTTGCTGCTTTCTCCCTTCGGACTTCAGCTTGAGTGTAGGCCGCTTTTTCCGCATGGCAAAGGAATAAACGGGGCCTTGATCGGGCGTAAATCACTGGTATCCTTGCGGTGGAGGGCGGAGCAATGAAAACAAGGCTTCCGGCAGGCCTATTCGGATTACCCGTTCACGAGCTGCGCTGTGGCTATTACAGCGACATCTATTTCTGGCGGGAAAAGAGAACCCTGGAAGAGCACGGTGTCCGCTCCGAAGTCACCATGCAGGTGTTCCAGAAAAAAGACGCGGTGCTTTGCGGGGCCGACGAAGCCCTCGCGGTGCTGCGCGCGGCCAGCGGGCGCTTCACCGATCCAACCCGAGCGGCCGCCCTTTTTGAACGCTACCGGCCGGCGGGCGCGGGCCGCGGTTCGATCGAATCCGAATTGAACGCATTATGGGTGGACGGATTTTCCCAGCTCGAAGTGCGGGCGCTGTACGATGGCGATCGGGTGGCGCCCTGGGAATCCGTCCTGCACATTACCGGCGAGGCCTCCTTGTTTGCCCATCTTGAAACGGTCTATCTCGGGATTCTGGCGCGCCGCACCAAAATTGCCTCCAACGTTCGGCAGGTGGTGGAGGCCGCCGGCGGGAAGCCCGTCTTGTATTTCCCGGCCCGCTTCGATCATTGGGCGGTTCAGGCGGGCGATGGCTATGCGGCGTTCATCGGCGGGGCGGATGGTGTATCCACCCCGGCCCAGACCGCGTGGACCGCGGCGAGCCCGCTCGGCACGGTGCCGCATGCGCTGATCGCCGCCGTGGGTGGCCATACCGTCCGCGCGGTTACGCTGTTTGGCGAATCCTTTCCCGCGGTCCATATCGTGGCCTTGGTGGATTTTGACAACGACTGCGTCGGCACGTCGCTCGCCTGCTGCGAAGCGCTGGGGGAGCGGCTGTGGGCCGTGCGGCTGGATACGGCGGCGGCGGTGGTTGACCCGTCGTCTTCGGGGCCGGGCGTGACCGCTGAATTGGTGGAACGAACCCGGCAGCAATTGGATGCACACGGGTTTGGCCATGTAAAAATCATGGTGTCCGGCGGATTCAACCCGAAGCGGATCCGGGCGTTTGAAAGCGAAGCCGTTCCGATCGATGCCTACGGCGTGGGCAGCTGGATGCTGCAAGGGGACTGCGATTTCACGGCGGACGTGGTTTTGCTCGACGGGCGCCCCTGCGCCAAGGTGGGCCGGGCGTATGCCCCCAATCCGCGCCTCGCACGGGTGGATTGATCCGGGCTAAAACTGCCCGGTATTGAGCAGCACCAAGGTGCAGGCTTCCTCGGTGTGCACCCCGGCGCGGGCGAGCGCCGCGCGGAGTTTGGGGTTTTCGGAGCCGGGGTTGAAGATGACGCGGCCCAGCTTGAGGTGGAGGATCTCGCTCATCAAACGGGAGGAAATGGCCGGCGAAACATAAACCGTCAAAGTATCGACTTTCCCGGATAAATCGGACAGCGAGGCGGCCACTTGCAGCCCCTCGATTTCCCGAATGGCGGGGTGGATCGGTATGACGCGGTGGCCCTGCTCGAGTAGCAGTCGTACGGCCTGGTTGGAATAGCGGTCCGGCTTTGGGCTTGCGCCGAGTACGGCTACGGTTTCAACTTTTTGCGGCATATCTGTTTTCCCGTGGTTGGATTTCCTTTTAAGCAGGATTGAGGGGGCCTGCCTCGTGGATTATAGTCGGCGGCTTTAACAACCCGAGGAGAAACGATGAAGGGATTTCAGTCAACCGTGTTGGCTATGTTGGTGGCGCTGCCGGTGGTGGGATCGGCCGCTGCCGCGGAGACAAACGTGACCTGGAAAAGCAGTGTCAGCCTGGGCGCGACGGCTAAGTCGGGCAATACCGATAAAACGCTGTACACCATGAATCTGAAAGGGGGCCGCTATGCCCCTAAGAGCGATTTGATCAGCAGCCTCTATGGGGAATATGGCGAAACGGAAGACGAGCAGACCGAAGGCCTTCTCCGGGGCCAGTCCAATTACCGCTATAAATTCGGCAGCCAGAATTGGTATGGCGGGGCCTTTGTCGAAGTCTATCACAATGACCTCAAAAAGATCCGCTACCGCGTCAAGAGCGGTCCCAGCTTCGGCTATTATTTCCTAAACACGGAAGCCCTGAAGCTGGATGTCAGCGGGGGTATTAACTATGTCCGCGAACGGACCTCCGAAGGGGAGACCGCTTTTGCGGAATATCGTGTGGCGGGCAACGTTCTGTGGAGCATCAGCGCAACGGCCTCGTACTACCTCAACCTGGAATACACCGCCAACGTTGAGGATGTTAGCGATGGCAGCGGCCTCCTGGTGACCGGCCTCAAGAGTAAGGTGAACGAGGATCTTTCCATCTTTGTGGAGCTGCGCGACGACTACGACAACAAACCGCCCGCCGGGGTTAGCGACAATGACCGCACGCTGACCGCCGGTCTGGCCTACGACTTTTAATCTTCTCCATCCGGGAGTTCCATATGTCCGATGCCTCAACCTATCCCATGGCCCTGCCGTCCCCGCTCGCCGGGGTCTCCGCCATCGATGAGGCCCTGATTGCGCGGGCTAAATCTGCCGCCCGCGCCAGTCCGCGGAAACGGATCATCCAGCCGTTGCATAAAGGGAAAGGGGATTTACTGCAGCGCATGCTGAACGTCATCCAGCCCGGCAGCTACATCCGGCCCCATCGCCATGCCGCTGACCGCGCCGAAAGCATCGTCGTGCTTTCCGGGGCGATGCTCTACTTCACCTTTGATGAGGCCGGTGCGGTGGAGGAATGCCTTGAACTGGGCGGCCGGTCTGCGCGGCGGGGCGTCGATCTCGACGGCGGCATCTACCACAGCTTCCTCGCGCTCGAACCCGACACCGTCCTGTTCGAAGTTAAACCTGGCCCCTACGACGCAGCGACCGACAAGGAATTCGCCCCGTGGGCCCCCGCGGAATACAGCGCGGAAGCTGCGGCCTATTTAGAAGAGTTATGGCAATATTCGACCACGTCGCGGTAGGGCAGGGTTCCGCCGAACAGATCCAGCGCCGAGCCGACGGTGACGTCGATCCGACCGTTCCCGGCCTCGTTCAACTTTTCGAGATCCTCAAACGAGCGGACGCCGCCGGCATAGACGCACGGGATCGGGGAATGCTCGGCCAGCAGCTGAATCAATTCTTCGTCCATGCCCTGCTGCTTGCCTTCCACATCCACGCCGTGCACGAGAAATTCGCAGCAACTCTTGGAGAGTTCGGCCAGCGACCCCGCCTCCACGCCGGTTTCGGTGAAGGTTTGCCAGCGGTCGGTGACGACGTGGTACTGGCCGTCTTTTTTGCGGCAGCTCAAATCCAGCACCAGACGCTCTGGCCCGACCGTGGAAAGCAGTCGTTCGAGCCGTTCTTCGTCGATCCGCCCGTTCTGGAAAATATACGACGTCACAATCACCTGCGCTGCGCCGGCTTCCAGCCACGATTCGGCATTTTCGGCCGTGATGCCGCCGCCGACCTGTAAGCCGCCCGGCCAGGCCGCCAGCGCGGCGCGCGCGGCGGCGTCATTGTTCGGGCCGAGTTTGATCACGTGGCCGCCCGTCAAGCCGTCGGCTCGGTAGAGCTCGGCGAACCATGCGGGGGACCGATCGGATACAAAATTGGTTTCCGGCTCCTGCCCGTCGGCAAGGGAGCTGCCCACGATTTGTTTCACTTGTCCGTTGTGCAGGTCGATGCAGGGTCTGAATTTCATGGAGCGGACTTTGGCACAGGAGCGGCGGGCAATTCAACGCTTGTATCTTGCCGCGTTCTCCCTATCATCGCCCCCTGCGATTTTCATAACCGGAAGACGGATCGAGTCATGAGCGAAAAACCATCGAAATACTACATCACCACGCCCATCTATTATGTGAACGACAAGCCGCACATCGGCCACTCCTACACGACGATTCTGGCCGACGTGCTGGCCAACTACCACCGCTTGCTCGACATCCCCACCCATTTCCTGACCGGCACCGACGAGCATGGCCAGAAGGTGCAACAGGCCGCCGATACCAACGGCATCACCCCGCAGGAGCAGTGCGACCAAACCGTCATCCGCTTCCAGGAGCTGTGGAAACGCCTCGAAATTTCGCACGACGACTTTATCCGCACCACCGAGCCGCGCCACAAGACCGTCGTTCAGCAAACCCTGCAGGACCTGTACGACCGCGACGAAATCTACAAGGCCGAATACGAAGGCTGGTACTGCGTCGGCTGCGAACGCTTCTTCACCGAAAAGGATCTGGTGGAAGGCAGCTGCCCCGAATGCGGCCGCAAGGTCGACTCCATTGTCGAATCCAACTATTTCTTCCGCATGGGCAAATACCAGGACTGGCTCATTAAATACATCGAAGACAACCCCGGCTTCATCCAGCCCGCCTTCCGCGCCAACGAAACGCTCGGCTTCCTGAAAAACAAGGAATTGCAGGATCTCTGCATCTCGCGGCCCAAGTCGCGCCTGTCGTGGGGCATCGATCTGCCGTTCGACACCAACTTTGTCACCTATGTCTGGTTCGACGCGCTCATCAACTATATCTCCGCCGTCGGCTACAAGTCGGATGAGGAGCAGTTCAAGAAATGGTGGCCGAGCTCCTGCCACCTCATCGGCAAGGACATCCTCACCACGCACACCGTCTACTGGCCGACCATGCTCAAGGCGATGGGCGTTGAAATGCCGCAATCCATCTTTGCCCATGGCTGGTGGCTGACCGGCCGCACCAAAATGAGCAAGTCGCTCGGCAACGTCGTCAACCCGATGGACATGATCGACAAGTATGGCGTCGACGCCTTCCGCTACTTCCTCATTGCCGAAATGACGCTCGGGCAGGATGCGTCCTTCACCGAGGAAGCCTTTGCGCGCCGCTATAATTCCGATCTCGCGAACGACCTTGGCAACCTCGCCAGCCGCGTGCTCAGCATGATCGCGCGCTATTTCGACGGCAAGTTACCGATTCCCGGCGAACGAGGGGACGAAGAATCCGTGGTCTGGAAAGGCATCCAGAATGCCGTTCAGACCATGGAACGCGCCATTCCCGAAATGAAGCTCGATTCCGGCATCAGTGCGGTGCTTGCCGGGGTTCGCGGCATCAATAAATATCTGGAAGTCCGCGCCCCGTGGACCCAGGCGAAGAACGACGACGCCGAAGGCGTGGCCACCACGCTCTATACCGCCGCCGAATGCCTGCGCGTCTGCGCCGCGTTGCTCTATCCGGTGATGCCCGAAAAGATGCTCGCGCTGCGGACCTCGCTCGGCATGGCCGACGCCAAGCCGCACCTCGGCAAGCTGGCCGAATACGGCGTGCTCATTTCCGGCTCCGAGATTTCCCAGCCCGGCGCGCTCTTCCCGCGCATTGAGCTGGAGAAGGTAGACGGAGCTTCCAGCTCCGTTAAGGATCGGCCCAAAAAGTCTGCCGCGAAAGCGAAGGAGCAAAAAGCCGAACCATCCCCGGAGGGGCTCATTACCTTCGACCAGGTCATGGCCGTGAACCTCAAAACCGCCGTCGTGCTCGAAGCCGAAAAGATCGATGGCGCGGACAAGCTGCTGAAGTTGCAGGTCGATCTGGGCGAAGAAAAGCGCCAGCTTGTGGCCGGCATCGCGCTGCACTATACGCCCGAAGAGCTGGTCGGAAAAACCATCGTGGTGGTCGCCAACCTGAAGCCCGCCAAGCTGCGCGGTGTGAAATCCGAAGGCATGCTGCTCGCCGCCTCCCTCGGCGCCTCCCTCAGGCTCGTCACCGTCGAAGGCGATCTCGGCCCCGGCGCCGCCGTCAAATAGATGATCTAAAGGGTTGTGTTTCGGCAGGTTATTCGGGAAATTCCGGCCCATTAAGTAGAGATTTGGATTCGACTATGAAATACGTGATTTTAGTAGGCGACGGGATGGGCGACTATCCCGTTGAGTTGCTGGGAAATAAAACCCCCTTGCAGGCGGCGCATATGCCGACTATCAAAAAGATTGCCGCAGCGGGCGAAACGCGCATGGTGCAAACCGTGCCGACCGGCATGCCGCCAGGCAGCGATGTGGCCAATATGGCGTTGCTCGGATACGACGCGGCGCTGAACTATACCGGCCGCGCGCCGATCGAAGCGGCGGGAGCCGAACTGCCGATGAAGTCATCGGATGTGGCATTTCGCTGCAACCTGGTGACGGTGGTGGACGGCGTGATGGACGATTATTCCGCCGGACACATTACCACGGAAGAGGGGCAGGCTTTGATCCAGTCGCTCCAGGAAAAGCTGGGGCGCGAAGGGCTGACCTTCAACCCCGGCGTTCAATACCGCCACCTGTTGATTTGGGATGGTGGCCCGGCCGTGTGCGATTGCACGCCGCCGCATGAGATCTCGGACAAGCCGGTGGAGGGAAGTCTGCCGGCAGGGGATCGGCAGGATGAAATCCGCGAACTGATGGAATTATCAAAAGAGGTTTTCGCGGACCATCCGGTGAATCAAAAGCGTATTGCGGAAGGGAAAAATCCCGCAACGCAAATCTGGCTGTGGGGGCAGGGCAATGCCATGCAGCTGGAAACATACAAGTCCCTCTATGGGTTGGGCGGCGGCGTGATTTCCGCGGTCGACCTGCTGAAGGGGCTGGCAAAACTGGCCGGTTTGGAAGCACCCGATGTTGAAGGTGCGACCGGCTTCCTGGATACGAATTACCAAGGCAAAGTAGATGCCGGGCTCGAGATACTGGAACGGGAAGACTTTGTCTTCATCCATATCGAAGCGCCGGATGAATGCGGGCACATGGGTGACGCACAGAAAAAGACGCAGGCCATCGAAGAGTTCGATGCCCAGGTATGCGCCCCGGTTCTCCAATGGCTGGAAGACCGCGGCGAGGCCTATACGCTGATGCTGTGCACAGATCACCGGACGCCGGTAGCCCTCAAGGGGCATACCTCCGAGCCCGTTCCCATGGCCGTAATGCAAGGGCCGGTGGGAGACATAAATACGCAGGCTGCGTTCGACGAGTACGTCAACGACGGAAATGCACAGTGCATGGCCTGCGATTGGATACAGGAAATACTAACAGCATCATCCGCGGGATGATGGAAGAATGGATTTTTGGAACAACGGATATTCCACGGCCGGGATAGAACACCCCATTTTCAGCAAGAAGACATCCACCAATCCATCCTTCCATCCTTTCTGGGTGCGAAAGGATTAGACATTGAGTTTATTTAAAAAGATCGCTTCCGCGTTCGGCAAACAGGACGAGCCGAAACAACAGGAAGCCCCGACACAGCAGCATAAACCTTCGGCCTCGTTCAAGAACAAGCGCCGCCGCCAGCCCCAGCAGGAAGAGTGGACGCCAGGCGGCGACCGGAAAAAGTCCCCGCCGCAACGCCGCCCGCAAGGGGAAGACGGCGGGCAGGGTCAGCCGCGGCAGAAAAAGCCGCAAGAAGAGCGGCAACGGCGCCCCGAGGGCGAACGCAAGCCGCACCCGAAGCATCCGCCCAAGCCACCGGTTGAGGAAACGCCGTGGGATCCGGCTGAATTTCAGGTGGAGCCGGAGGACGGCAAAATCCGCTTCCACGATTTGGGGCTGCATCCCAATCTGATGCGCAGCATCCACGCTTTGGGCTGGCAATATGCCACTCCGATCCAAGGTGCAATCCTGCCCGGCACGCTGAAGGGCAGGGATATGGCCGGGCGGGCGCAGACCGGCACCGGCAAGACCGCGGCCTTTCTGATCTCGGCCATCAACCACTGCCTCAACAATCCGTTGCAGCAGCAGGGTGCGGGCAATCCGCGGACCTTGATCATTGCCCCGACCCGCGAGCTGGCGATGCAGATCGGCCAGGATTCCGAAGAGCTTAACCGCTTCACCGGCCTTCGCACCGTCGTGCTCTATGGCGGAATGGACTACAACAAGCAACAGCGCGATCTGGAAGACGGCGTGGTCGACATCTGCGTGGCGACCCCCGGCCGCCTGCTCGACTTCGAAAGCAAGGGCGTCGCCAAGCTGCGCTTCACCGAAATCATGGTGATCGACGAGGCCGACCGCATGCTCGACATGGGCTTCATTCCCGATGTCCGCCGCATCATCTACAAGACCCCGCCGAAGGAACAGCGCCAGACCGTACTCTTCAGCGCCACGCTGACCGAGGAGGTGATGCGCCTCGCCGCGGCCTGGATGAACGATCCCGAGCGCATCGATGTCGCACCGGAAAAGGTGGCGGTCGATACGGTCGACCAGAAGGTCTTCATCGTGACCGATAAGGAAAAGTTCCCGTTGCTCTACAACATCATCAAGAACGACAGCCCCGACCGGATCATCATTTTCGCCAACCGCCGCGACCAGACCGAACGCCTGTCCGAGGAGCTGGAGCGCTACGGCATCAAATGCGAAATGCTTTCCGGCGCCGTCACCCAGAAGAAGCGCATGCGCATCCTGGAGGATTTCCGCGCAGGCAAGGTCAAGGTACTCGTTGCCACCGACGTGGCCGGCCGCGGGATCCACGTGGATGGCGTCAGCCATGTGGTGAACTTTAACATTCCGGAAAATCCGGACGACTACGTGCATCGTATCGGCCGCACGGGCCGCGCGGGCTCGACCGGTAAATCGATTACCTTTGCCTGCGAAATGGAATCGTTCGAACTGCCGAAGATCGAGGAGCTGCTGGGCATGGAGCTCAAGTGCACCATGGCGCCGGAAGAGCTGCTTGAAGAGCTGCCGCCGGCACCGCCGCGCAAACGGCGCCCGCCGCGCCGCGATGGCCCGCATGGCGGACGTCCGCGCCACGGGGGTGGTGGTGGCCCGCGTCGCTCCGGCGGCGGCGGTCCGCGCAGAAGTGGTGGAGGGGGCGGTGGAAGCCGCCCGCCGCGCCGCGCGCCAGACAGCAACTAATCCCGAAACCCCGCCATTGCGCGGGTTTTTTTATTGGTGTATCCTGCGGGTTGCCATGATCCAGCAACTCGCAGAAATGATTTCCGGCGCCGAATCCATCGCGGTCCTGACGGGGGCGGGCATTTCGACGGCCTCGGGCATTCCGGATTTCCGCTCGGCCCGCGGCGTCTACTCGGATGCCAACAACGTGAATGTATTCGACCTCGAGGCCTTCAATCGCGACCCCTCGATTTTCTATACGTTTGCGCGCGCGTTTTATCCGAAGGTGCGCGATGCGCAGTCCAATGCCGCCCACCGGGCGCTGGCGGAGTGGCAGCGCCGCGGCAAGGATATAACGGTCATCACGCAAAACATTGATGACTATCACCAGCGGGCCGGGTCGGATCCGGTTTACACGGTGCACGGCAACTATATCCGTAGCACCTGCCAGCGCTGTGGCGAAAAGGTGGCAACCGCAACCTTGTTCCCGCTGATTGAGCAAGGTGGCATTCCGCATTGCGAGTGCGGCGGCGTATTCAAGCCGGACATCACCTTCTTTGGGGAAGGGCTGCCGGAATCCGATTGGGATGCATCGGTGAATGCCATCCACGCCGCCGATCTGGTCTTGGTGCTCGGAACGTCGCTCGCCGTCTATCCGGCCGCCTCGCTGCCCGGCTACCGCCGCTGGAACGTCCCGTTGGCCATTATAAACCGCACCGCAACCCCGCTCGACCATGAAGCCGATCTCGTGCTGCACGACGACCTGTGTTTGGTTATGGAAGCGATAACAACCTAAAGCGGCCCTGCATCTTGTGAAGATGGAAAATGGCACATTCAGCCCGGGATAAAGAATCAAAATTGACTCGGCGAAGGTTGCGGTTTTGCTACTATTTTGAGCGTGGGAAGGATCTACCATTTTATACAGAATCGCCCCGTGCACTTGGCACTGCGGGATGTTTACTACGAACGGGCCGTTGAGCTGTTGTTGAGCAAGCAGGATGGCTGCGTCAAGGCCGTCTGCATGTCCGCCTACGAGGAAATTCTGTTTATGCTCCGCACCGCGCGGAAACATGCGCAGTTTGCCATCCGCGGGGGGGGGGAGAACGAGCTGGATCATCTATTTTGCGAGTTCATGAAGGTTTTGTCGGGCAACGTTAAAGCCGTTCTTTCCATGTTGAGCCTGAAGGAGACCGTGGAACATGCCGAAGGCTTCTTTCTGAGCTCCGGCGAGGCCAATCGGGCCTCGGTGGCGCTACAGGCCGAGGAATATGTCCGGCGCGCGCGCGATGTGCTCCACTCGGCCCGCAACACCTTGGATTTGGCCCATGGCGCGTATGAAGAGCTGAAGGCGTCCAACGAGGGGCAGTTTAACGACGATGAGCGGGAGCGCTACGAACGCGCCTGCCGGCATCACCGGGAACGGATTAAACAGCGGCCGGAGTGGTCCACATACACGAAGCCGACCGGCGGCTTCGGTTAGGTCTTGCTAAATTTTCGGTCGAGTTCGGTAAAGCTGGTATAGATCAGCGTGGGCCGGCCGCGCGGCGACGTGTAGGGCATTTCCGCCTGGGCCAAATCGGCAACCAGCGTTTCGATTTCCCGATCCGAGAGTTGATCCTTGCTGCGCACCGCCGTCTGGCAGGCGGCTTGGGCAATCCGTTCCTGGACCAGTTCGCGGGCGCCGCGCTTTTTACCGGCCTTTTCGAGTTCACGGGCCACTTCCGTGAGGAGCGACTCCACCGGCCCCTCCTGAACATAGACGGGCAGTGCATCGATAATGAATGTATCCGCCCCGAATTCCGAAATGCCAAAGCCGAGTTCCTGCAACACCGCGAGATGCTCGCGCACGGTTTGTGCATCGGAGGGCAGCAGGTCGATGGTTTCCGGCGTCAGCAGCCCCTGCGTACGCATATCATGACGGTGGATGGCCGCCATGAACTTTTCAAACAGGACGCGCTCGTGGGCAGCGCGGGGCTCCATGAGAACGAAGCCATCCTCGGTTTCGAGCACGATATAGCTTTCGCCAATCCGCCCGACAATCCGGCACCAGCCCCATGGGGAGGTTTGGCGTTTGGCGTTTGGGGGTTGGGGATTTTCTTCCGGTGCTGGATGGGGCGCCTTTTTCTGTAGGGCTTGTTCCGCCACCGCGGGCTGGACGAGCAACTCGTCCATCTGTTTCTGGGTTTCAAACGTGGGCCGAACGGGCGGGGCCGGGGGCAGAACGATGCGGTCGAATTCCGGCTCCGCCTCGGGGCCGGACTGGAAGTTCAGGGCTTGTTGCAGCGCATTCACCACGGCATCGCGCAGTTGCTTGGGGCGCCGGAAGCGAACCTCCTTCTTGGTCGGGTGGACATTGACGTCCACGAGGGACGGATCCATTTCGATGAAGAGGAAGACTGCGGGGAAGCGCCCTTTCGCGATGAGCGGATGATAGGCTTCGTTGAGCGCGTGGTAGACCACCGGCGCCGTGGCGGGGCGGCCGTTGATGAAGATATACTGGTCTTGGCGGTCTTTCCGGCCGGTTTGCGGCAGGCCGGCATATCCGGAAAGGGTGTAGTCGCCTTCGGTATGTTTCACGGGCAGCAACTGCGCAAAAAACCCGGGGTTGTATAGCTCGCCAATCCGGTCTTCCATCTTGCCGGCTATGGGCAGGTTGTAGCTCACGCGTTCGTCGATCTTCAGGCTCATGCCGGTTTCGGGATGCGCGAGCGCCAGCACCAGAAAAAGCTGGCGGATGTGGGCGAGCTCGGTTTGCTCGGCCCGCAGAAACTTGCGGCGAGCCGGCACGTTGAAGAACAGGTTGCGGATCTCCAGGCAGGTTCCAACCGGACTGCCGGCATCCTCGACCCCGAGCAGTTTCCCGCCGGCAATCTGGATTTCGGTGCCGGCCAACTCGTCGGCCGGCCGCGAGATCAGGGTGAAGCGCGAAACGGAGGAGATGGCGGCCAGGGCCTCGCCGCGGAAGCCGAGGGTGTGGATCTTTTCAATGTCGGCCTCCGAGCGGATCTTGCTCGTGGCATGGCGCTCGATGCTCAGCAGGGCCTGGTCGCGGCTCATGCCGCAGCCGTTGTCGGTGATGGCGATGAGCTGGCGGCCGCCGCGGATGATTTCCACATCGATCTGGGTGGCGCCGGCATCGAGCGCATTTTCAAACAGTTCTTTGACCACCGACGCCGGCCGTTCGACTACTTCGCCCGCGGCAATCTTGTTGATGACCTGGTCGGGCAATAGCTGAATGACGGGTTTTTCCTGCATTCGGCAGAATGTAGCAAAACGGATCCCGGTTTTGGAAGGGTGCGGGCCACCTTTATCTGCAGGTGGCGTTTTGCCCGCCGGCCGGAGGCCCGCTACTTTTTCGTACGCACCCGGCTGATCAGCTTGACGAAGATGGGGGCCCCTTCGAGGCCAAAGGCTTCGCGGAGTTGATTCTGCAGATATTTCAACCAGTTGGAGCGGGAGTAGTCGGGGTTGTTGACGAACAGCTTGAAGTAAATCGGGTTGGTGCCGGTTTGCGTGGCATAGTAGACCTTCAGGCGCTTGCCTTTGGAAATCGGCGGCGGATATTTCTCGACGGCCTTCTGGATGACTCGGTTCAAAACCCCGGTGGTGATTTCCGTGCGGGTTTGGGCGGCGACATAGTCGATGGCCTCCACACTGCGCTTAATGTTATAGCCGTTTTTGGCCGAGACAAAGAGCACCGGGGCAAAGCCCATGAACGGCAAGGCCTCGCGCAGGGCGGGCAGATATTTGGTCTGGGTCACCTCTTCGTCGGCATCCTGCGCCAGATCCCACTTGTTCATCAACAGCAGGCAGCCCTTTTCGGCATTGATGATTTTGGCGGCGACTTTCTTGTCGCGGGTGGTGGGGCCGGTTTCGGCATCGAGCATCAAGACGACGACATCGGCGCGTTCGATGCTCTTGTCCGTGCGCAGATTACTAAACCAGTCGACGGCGCTCTTGGAACGGGTATCCCGTTGCACGCCGGCGGTATCGATGAGCTGGTAGTGGCGCGCCGATTCGCCCTTGCCGATGGTGAAGGGGATTTCGATGCTGTCGCGCGTGGTGCCCGGCACATCGGAAACAATCACGCGCTCATCGCGCAGCAGGCGGTTGATGTAGGAAGATTTTCCGGCATTCGGGCGGCCCACCACGGCCACACGCAGCGGTTCTTTTTCGGTCGGGTTTTCCTCGTGCGGCAATTGCGGAACCAGCTCTTCCATCAAGTCGGTAATGCCGCGGTTCTGGATGGCGGAAACCGGAAAGACGGGAAAACCGAGCCGGTCGAAGTCGGCGATGTTGACTTCCCGTTCCGCATTGTCGGCCTTGTTGGCGGCCACAATGACCGTGCGGCCACTTCGGTGCAGGATGCGGGCAACCTCTTCGTCGAGGGGAACCAGACCGGCGGTGATGTCGACCACTAAAACGATGAAGGAGGCGTCGGCAATGGCAATTTCGGCTTGGACTTCCGTGCCAGCCACGATTTGGTCGGTGCTGACCGCCTTGTCGAAATGGCCGAGGCCACCGGTATCGATCAGCTCGAAGCGCTCGCCCTCCCATTCGGCTTCGCAGACGACGCGGTCGCGCGTCACGCCGACTTCTTCGTGGACGATCGAGACCCGCCGGCGGACGAGGCGGTTGAACAGGGCTGATTTGCCGACGTTGGGGCGCCCAACGATGGCGACGATTCTTTTGCTTGGCGTTTTTTCCATGGTGCGCAAGGTGATACACGAATCAGATGATGCGCGCAAAGGGAAAGGGGAGGAAATGTCCGCCGGCTTTTTATGAAAGCTCGCTCGCGCGCCGCTCAAAGATGGCTTTGGCGGTGCCGTTCCCCACGAAATAGAGCAACAGTAGAGCCACGAAAATCATCGGGATCTGGACGGTAATCGTGAATACGATTCCGACCAGGAAATAGACCGTGACCGCGGTGCGGTATCCCCCGAAGGTAAAGCGGATCAGGCCGATGGCCAGAATGAGGTTGATGATGCTGAGGATCACGATGGCAACGGGATTGGGGAGTTCGGGCAGCATCAGGATCAGAATGCCGGCCAACAGTAGATGCAGCATGGCCACCCGCCGGATCTGCCGCGCCGCTCGCCGGATGCGTTTTTGCACCGGGGTGAGCTCCGCCTTGGTTTTTTCCTGTTCGATCCCGCAGACGGGGCAGAGGCCGTTGTCGGCTTCGGCTTTGGTCAGACAGCTTTTGCATTGTTTAATCATCGTTTCTCCAGAGATGGATGGAAAGATATTGGCTTTTTGCTCGGGTGGGAAGTTTGCCTTTCGTTTTTCTGTGCGAAACCGGCGCGGTAGGACGCCCCCGAAACAGCCGCCCAGAAAAGAAAAGGCGCGCCGGATATGCGGCGCGCCTTTCTCTTGTTTTACAGGTGAACAGGCCGCCAAGGGGGAGACGACGACCCGTTCTGGTGTTGGGGCGATGGGTTAGATCGCGGCCAAGGCCGCTTTGTAGTCGGGTTCCTGTGCAATCTCCGGAACCTGCTCGGTGTAGACCACCTGGCCGGTTTCGTCGATCACGACCACCGCGCGCGACAGCAGTCCGGCCAGCGGCCCATCGGCGATGGTGACGCCGTAATCGGATCCAAATTCTGGATTGCGGAAGGTGGAAACGGGCACCACGTTCTCAAGGCCTTCCGCGCCGCAGAAGCGGCCCAGCGCGAAGGGCAGGTCGGCGGATACGCATAGGACGACCGCATTTTCGAGGGCGGAGGCTTCTTCGTTGAAGCGGCGGGTCGACGTGGCGCAAATGCCGGTGTCGATACTCGGGAAAATATTCAGCACCACCTTTTTGCCTGCCAGATCGGCCAGCTTGCATTCCGACAGATCCGTTTTGACCCCGCTGAACGCTGGAGCGGCCGAGCCGGTTGCCGGGAGTTCGCCGACGGTTGAGATGGGGTTTCCTTTTAATGTGATTGAAGCCATGGGTTCTCCTTTTGGTTAAGTCCATTGGAGCGTACGGCGCGGTTTTCCATTATCAAATACAAAAAGGGGCCTATTTGATGGGTTCTGGGAATGCCGCCCGGTGCCGGGCCGTTGGATATTGGATTGACCAGCGGGGCGAAAGATTTTAGCTTTGGAGTCATACAGGCGGAAAGTCCGTAGCTTACAGGAGTATATTATGAAGAAACTGATTCCTCTCGCTGTTGTTGCCACCACGATCTTGGCCGGATGCGCCACGTCGTCGCAAGTGCAGGAAATGATTGATGCAACGCATCACGACTATTCGGAAAAAAGCAAAGCGCATGACGCTTCGCTCGATGTTTTAAGAAAATCCGCCCTCACTTCGCTCGCGAAGAGCAAGGAAAACGGCGAGATGCTCTTTGCCGTGCAAAAGAAATTGGAGGCCACGCTGGCGGAAGTGAAAATCTTCCGGGGCAATTCGGATGCGGCCAAGGTGATGAGTGCCGCCAACACCGTAAAGGTGGCAGGCCTGGAAGAACGAGTCCTTGCTTACCGGGAACTGGTGGACGAAACCTTGGCCAACCTGGCCGATATCGACCGACTTTATGAAGGGGCCATGATTCATCACTTCCAAGCGGTTGCCGGCAGTGCCAATGCGGTCGTCGAAACCCTTCAAGAGAGTGGGGTCACTTCGACCAATGGCCCTGCCGCCGGCCTTGCCGAGCCCATTGAAATTGTTGCGCCCGACACCTCCGCTCCGGCCAAGTAATTCCGCGCCCCGGCATGAAAGCACCCGTAGCCGGTCTTCCGGCTAGGGGTGTTTGTGTGTTTAGTGGCTAGAAACAGACAGTTATTCAGGCTTGATGGCGTGGAAGCGCCCTCTTAAGTTGTAGGCCAAATAAAGGACCCGCTATGGAAAATCCGCGCACCGCCCACATCGAACGCAATACCAAGGAAACGAAAATCGACTTGTCGCTGAATATCGACGGCCAGGCCGATTATGAAATTTCAACGGGCGTCCCGTTCTTCGACCACATGCTCGACCTGCTGGCCAAGCATGCGCTCTTCGACCTGAAAATAAAGGCCACCGGCGATATCGATGTCGACTACCACCATCTGGTCGAAGATGTTGGCATTGTGCTGGGCGAAGCCCTGAACAAGGCCTTGGGCGACCGCAAGGGCATCAACCGCTACGGGTTCTGGGTGCTGCCCATGGACGAGGCGCAGGCGCAGGCCGAGGTCTGCCTCGACCTCGGCGGCCGGCCGTTCTTCGTCTACAAAATGGAGCACGATCAAAAATATATCCGCGACTTCGATGTCATCATCATTAAGCATTTCTGGCGCTCGTTCTGTGATTCCGCCAAAATGAACCTGCACATCGAACTTAAATTCGGGGAAGATCTGCACCACTGCATCGAGGCCATTTTCAAGGCCGTGGCCCGCGCCTTGCGGGTTGCATGCGACTCCGATCCGCGGGCTCTCGACCTGCTTCCGTCCAGCAAAGGCCGCATCGGCGCCTAGCGGCTGAAATTTCGACCGCGGCCTGTTGGATCTGGGCGAGGCGCCCCAAGCCTATAAAAACCTCGATGAGGTGATGGCGGCCCAGTCGGATCTGATCGATCCGATCGTTAAACTGCGGCCGCTGGGGGTGCTGAAGGGGTAGCGATCCATGCAAATAATCGGTTTTTGGTGTTCTCTTAACCCGGGGCATGGATAAACTGGCGGCTCTTATTTTCGGGGATGGAACATGATCGGCATTATCGACTATGGAATGGGAAACCTGGGTAGTGTTTCGAACGCCCTGCGGTTTCTGGAGCTGGATGCAAAGATTATCACGCGCAAGCAGGATATGGACGACTGCCGGGCGGTGATTCTGCCCGGCGTTGGGGCCTTCGCTGATTGCATGGGGCACTTGGTCGAATACGATTTTGTCGATGCCATCAAGGATTGGGCGGGTGCCGGAAAACCGCTGATGGGGATTTGCCTGGGGCTGCAGGCGCTATTCGATTCCAGCGAGGAGTCGCCCGGGACGGATGGCCTGGGCCTTTTTAAAGGAACGGTTAAACGCTTCACCCCTTCTGTCGAGTTCAAGGTGCCGCAAATTGGCTGGAACCGGATCCATGAAGTGCAGCCCGGCTGCCCCATGTTTGATGGCATTGAAAACGGATCGTTTTTCTATCTGGTGCACTCCTACTATGTATGTCCGGAAGAGGCCGCGATTGTGGCCGGCACCACGGACTATGGCATCGACTATTGCTCCTGCGTCTGGAAGGACAATGTCTTCGCCACCCAGTTCCACCCGGAAAAATCGCAAGCCGCTGGCTTGCGCATGCTTCGGAACTTTTGGCACTGGGCCGAAGGTCGCTGAGCACCCCGCCGCCGCGGCGGTATAATATACGAACTTTGTTCGTGAGGACCCCTCCTAAATGTGTAGGTTAATGCACACCATGTAGCATTGTTTTAGGGGGGCGATGATCTTAAAGACCAGGATCCTTTTAATTTTGATCGCGGCATCGATCCTGTCTGCCATTTTGGCGGGCGTGGCGGATGAAGAGCCGGGGGTCGACGTGGAGCCCGATGTTGCTGTGGCAGAGGGCGCGGCGACCCTGCTGCTGGTGGAGGATGACCCCTTGATTCGTGCGTGGATCTCCCAAACGTTGAAGGGCCAGGGCCACAGACTTCTGCTCGCGGAGGATGGATGGTCGGCGGCGCAGCTGGCTCGGAAACACGAGGGGCCTATTGACCTGCTCATCACCGATGTTCTCATGCCCGGCCTGGGTGGAGCCGAGCTCGCCTCGGCAGTCCGGAAGATCTATCCCGACATCAAAGCACTGTTTATGTCCGGCCATTCCCGTGCGCAAGTGACCGAAGAGGGGGTGCCGCCCGATGCCGCCCTGCTCGAAAAGCCCTTCACCCCCGACAAGGTGGTGGCAATGGTGAACGGGTTGCTGGCGGAATAACCCGCCGCATCATTAATCCGAAACCATCGCCGCAGTGCGGGATGGAATCCAGCAGCGTTGGCCGTCGGCCAGCCGGATATGCCACCATGTATCGCGATTCTCCAGCCGGGCAAACCCGGTGCCGGCATGGAGCGGATCGAGAAAGGCCGGGCCATAGATTTCGCCGTCGCCTTTCCGTGCGAGCACTTCCGGCGCAACCACCACGCCCGGTGCGGCTCGCCACTCCAGCATACGTTCGGTCGCCAGCGAGGCCATCAGCGCAACCGCTACCATCCCGGCGACCGCCACCGTGATGCGCGCTTCCTTCTGCGCCGTTCGCCCCAGCCAGAGTCCGGCGCCCCAAAGGGCGATCCAGCTGGTGGCAAACAGCCACCAGCGCAAGCCGGTGGATGTATTGAAATGCCAGCCCAGCAATCGGGCCGCCATCGGATGGGGTTCTTGGGCGGGAATCAGGTCGGCCCGTTGTTCCAGCGCCGCATCGAGATTATGCCGGAGGTCTTCGTTGGTTGGCATAAACCGCTCGGCCCGCCGGTAGTTCAGGATCGCCCGGCCCAGGTCGCCCGCCATGAACCAGCTGTTGCCGAGGGTGTAGAAAAGGGCCCCGTTCCGGATGCCCTCTTCCTCCACCAGATATTCATACTGCTGGGCCGCCTCCGCATACATCGCGGCATTCGTTGCCGCATGGAACAATCCGTGCGCGGTCTCCAGAGTTTGCGCCTGATAGTCGGCGGCGAACGACGGGAGCGCCGCCACCAGCGGCAACAGCATAAAACCTAAAACCGAAAACTTCACACGTGTCCTCACTTCAAACTCCTTTCAACCGCCTTCACGATCCGGGTGGCGTTGCGAATGATTTTTCGCGCTTCGGCGGGTTCGTCGTAGCCCGCGGTGAAGCGATAGGCTTCGCATAAAGTAAACAGGGCCCGGAGTTCGTCGAGCGTCTGGGCACTTGCCCCTTCCTGGCTGAGCAAGGCTTCCGCATCCCGGAAGGTCAACGCGCCGGGGTTGAGGTGGAGCCGGTCGCCCAGATAGGCCCGCAGCACCCCGTCGAGATTGCGGTAGATTTCGCTCTTGGTGTGGTGCGCGCGGATGATGTGCGCCGCATTCTTGCGATAGGCTTTGAAGGCGCGCGCCGCCTTGGCCGTCCGTTGAAGATGGCGCTTTTTTTCGCCCAGCAGCGCGGCTAGGCAAAGGCCGCCGACGAGGAGCGGAGGAAGGAACACGACGGAAATCACCGCCGCTGGATGCGCCCATCCAAACAAAGGCGGCCGCCGTTTTTTGAGCAGGTCGGGACCCTCGTAGTTGTGCCGGATGCCTTCCGCCACGGTACGCAGGCGGCTTGGGTGAAGCGCGCCCTTCATGCCGAATGCGGTAATAGACTCCCCGGCGGCAACATTCAGCGGAATCGGGGCGGACTGCACCGTCACATATGCATTGGACCGCGGGCTGAAGTAGGCCAGCTGGAGGGGCGGCACATTGCTGATGGTGGTCGAAAGCGGCCGGATGGTCTGGGTGTAGATCTTGGATTTGCCGGTTCGTTGCGGTAGCGAGCGGTCCGACGGAATTTCGAAGCGGTTGACCAGGTTGGTCTGGTAGCGCAGCGGTTCGAAGAAAATGGTTTCCAGGAATTCGGCGGCGGTGATGGTTATCGTCAGCGTCACGGGGTCGCCGACGCGCACGTTTTGCGGCTCGGCGGCCACGGCGATGCTGTAGTCGCCCACCATGCCGTTGAACAAGGCGGGCCGGCCCGCCCGCGGCAACGGTTTCACCTCGAGCGTGATCGGGGCGGATTCGGTATAGATGCGCGTGTAGCCCTTGCCCGTCACATTTTGATCGAAGAACGTGTTGTCGAAATAGGCCGGATATTGGAAGGCCGAGCGGCGGGCCTGTTTCGAATGGGCCGCCTGTTCCTGCTCGGCGGCGCACAGCAAGGTGCTCGGCGGGATGATCTGTGCGCCGGATTTTTTGGGAATCAGAATCTTGCTGAACGACAGGCTCTGGTGCTGGATGCCGTCGACCTGATAGTTTTTGCGCGTCGCCAGTACGCGGGTTCCATGAACGGGCAGGCCGGTGGTCTGGGCTTTCTGTTCCTTGTCCGGTTCGTAAAGCTCCAGAATTTGGAAACGCTTGTCGGTCATGATGGGATAGTGGAAATCGACCGCCTTGAGCGCGCCAAGCTGGTAGGTGCTGTCCCACGTTGTGGTGAGCAATACAGGTTCGCCCAGATACACCGAGGTTTTCGACACCGCCGTGTTCAACCGCATGCGGTCCGAGGTTTGCGGCTTATTCGCCTGGATGGCGATGGGCTGGGTATGAAGGGCCTCAAAATGGAGCACCGGGATATGCAGTTTTCCTTCCCGCTTCGCCCGGAAGGCATAGCGGTAGAGCCAGGTATTGGTTTGGGCGGCGGCCGGCCCGCTGTCGCGCAGGGTGATGTTGAAGTCCGGGCTGGCCGGCTCCGGCGCATCCGGCATCGCCGGCGCCTTCACGATCACGTCGACATGGAAGACTTGCCCCATAAAGAGGTTGGTCTCGGCGACACTCGCGTGCGCATAGAAATTCGTTTCGGCCCAGGCCGAGAACGGTACCGCACAAGATGCGGCCGCCAGTAAAACGCTCTTCCATAAATCCATTACACCATTGCTCCCATCTGAACTACCAATCCTTCTCGACCGACTTATATTCCCCGGCCCGCTTGTCCTTGCGCGCTTCCTGGTTCCGGATTTCCTCGGCCAGGATATCCATCTCGGTCTGGTTCGGCGGCGGTACGCCGCGGATTTCCTCGTAGTCCGAGAAGTCTCCAAACGGATCGGCCTCCTCGTATAGGTCGGCATCCTCGTCCGACTCCTCGTAGTCCATATCATAATCGTCGTACTCGTCCGAATCTTCATCCGATTCGCCGTCCTGCGGGTTCGGGGCCTCCGGCGCGGCCCCCAGTGCGGCGGTCAATTCCGCCAGGGCGGTCGGCGGGTCCGGCAGGGCCATGGCGTCGGCCGCCTTGCGCGTATGGCCATAGGTTTCCTTCAGCGGCCCCGGCCAGGTGGTGCCGTCCGGAAGGGTCCGATCGGTGTGCCGTCCGGATGCCTTCATGACCTGTGCCAGCTCGCGGGTCTCCCGTTCCAGTCGGCGCTGCGGCTCGCCGGCGTCCGGCGTCTCCAGCAGCTGCGATTGCCGCTCGATGAATTCCGCCAGCTTTTCGCGGATATAGTTGATCAGCTCATTTTCCTGCCGCTCTTTTTCTGCCTGCTCGCGGATTTCCTCTTCAATCATCGCCGCGATGCGCTGGCACATTTCAAGGTTGTAGGCCGCGTCGCCAAACGCGGGGTTGCGGTCCAGCGCCATGCGATAAAGCCCCGCCGCCTGCCGGCAATAGTTCACGGCCGCCTGCGGATCGGCCGCGCGCAAGGCTTGGCCGGTTTGCACCATGCCGTTGGCGAGGTTGTACCAGCTTCGGCTGCGCAGCGAATCGGTCCGGGCCCGCGCGGCGGCCATCTCGAACGACTCAATGGCTTCCGCGAACCCGCCCGCGCGGTAGTGCGCATTGCCGAGGTTGTAGTAGATCTCCGCCGACTCCGCCGTGGTCGCCACCGCTTCCTGATAGGCGTTGATCGCCGCGTCATAATCGCCCGCCGCGTAGGCCTCGTTGCCCCGCTGGAAAAGCTTCACCGGATTGGCCCACGCCGCCGATGCAGCGATCAGGCCGGCCAAGAGCAACTGGCATTGTTTAGCGGACGCCGTCATGGTTGCCTCCAGCGGAAGGCCATCAACAGCACCAAAACCGCGGCGCCGAGGAAGAGGTGGAACTTTTCCTCGTAGCGCTCCACCACCTGCTTCTTCGTCGAAGTCCGTTGCGCGTGCTCCATGACTTGGCGGTAGATGTGTTTCAAATCAAACGGGCCGTTGGCGACTTCAAAATAGGTGCTCCCGGCCGCGGCGGCCGCCATCTGGCGCAGGGTCTCCGCCTGAAGCTTGGTCCAGACTTCCCGATGGCCGTGCTTCATGAACGAGCGCGCGCCGGTTGCTTCGTCTTCCAGCGCGATGCGGCTGCCGCGGGTGCGGTCGCCGAGGCCGATCAGGACCAGGCGGGCGCCTGCATCGCTAAGCATCTGGGCGGCCTCGAGCTCGTCCGCCCCGGCGACTAGGTCTTCGCCGTCGGTGATCAGGATCACATCCTGCAACCCCGGCGTTGCGGGATCGATCAGTTTATCGGCCACTTTTTCGAGTGCGTTGGCCAATCGGGTTCCGCCCGCCGCCACACTCTCGGGCGCGGCCTGCCGCAACGCCATGCGGAAATAGTCATAGTCGCCGGTCAGGGGGCAGCGGATCTCGGCCGAGCCGGCAAAGAGCACGAGGCCCACCCGGTCGCCGGCCAGCCCCTCGATGCAGTCGAGAATGGCGGTCTTGGCATTTTCCAGGCGGTTCGGATGCAGGTCTTCCGCCAGCATGCTCCGCGAAACATCGAGCAGAAAGATCACGTCGCGCCCGGTTTCCTGCAGCGGCTGTTCCTGCAGGTCCCAAGCGGGGCGGGCCAGCGCCAGGAGCACCAGCCCCACCGCAACGCAGCATCCAACGGCCTCGCGCTTGCGGCTGATGAAGGCCGCCCCGATGCCAAACGCCTTGGCGGCGTACTGGCGCTTGATGGCCGAGTAGATGAATAAGCCGGTCAGAAGGGGAACCAGTCCGAGCCAAACAAGTACGCCGGGGTTCTGGAAATGAACCATGCTCATGGAATCCTCCTCAGCCACGTGGTGGCGAGAACGGCCTGCCCGATGAGCAGGATTAAACCGGCGGCGGCGAAGGGTTCGAAGAGGTCCGTATAGGTTGGGTAGCGCCTCGTTTCGATTTCGCTTTTTTCCATGGCGTTGATTTCGCGGTAGATATCGCGCAACGAGGCTTCATCGATGGCGCGGCGGTAGACGCCGCCGGTGGTTTCGGCCATCTTCTGCAAAATACGTTCCTGCACCAGCGGTTCCGCTTCGATCTGCACGGGCCCTTCCGGCGTCTGGATGGTTTTCATTTCCGGCGGGTCGGTGATGGCGATGGTGTGGACGCGGATGCCCCAATGCTTGGCCAGCGCGGCCCCTTCCATCGGCAGGTGCCGCCCGCAGTTGTTGTTGCCGTCGGTCAGTAGGATGATCACCTTGCTGTGGATGGTGTATCCGGCCGGCGCATCGCCCGCTTCGGTGTGGTAGCGTTCTTCGGCGGTCTTGAGGCGGGCGGCGGCCAGGGCAATGGCATCGCCAAACGCCGTACCGTCTTCGTTCGGGCGCGATTCAATGTCGAGATTCCGGATATAATACAGCAGTGAATCATGGCTGAGGGTGAGCGGACAAATGGTGTCGGCATAGCGCGCGAAGGTGACGAGACCCATCAAATCGTTCGGCCGGCCGGCCAGACTTTCGCCGCCGCCGACAAACTGCTCGACGACCTGCTTGGCGATCGCCATGCGGCTCATGGTGGTATCCTGGAAGGGCATGGAAATGTCCATGGAACTGGAGATGTCCACCACCAGTTCGATGGCGATCCCTTCCTTCGGGACGCCTTGCGTCATGTCCTGCCGCTGGGGGCGGGCCCAAGCAATAATGAGCAGCACGAGGGCCAGCACCTGCAACCAGAAGAGCAGGGGCATGCAGCGCAGGCGGGCGGTTCGCGGCACCTGCTTGAAGGAGGAAAGCGATGAAAAGCGGAGGGCGGGCCCGCTAGGTTTGCGAAAATGATCCCCGATCATTTTCAGCACCACTAACAGGAGCACCAAGGCCCAGGGAAATGCGAGTCTCATGCCTGTTCCTTGGGGGTGGTGGCCTCGATAAACTCGCGGATATAAAGCTCCGCCTCTTCCATATAGCGCTCCGGAACGCGGTTTGAAAAACGGATTAATTCACCGGTTTCGATAAATTCGATCAAACGGGGCCGGAGTCCCAGCAACCGTTCCTTCGGCAAAAGGGGGATGATTTCCCGGGTGGTTTTTCCGGTTATGGGCAGCTGGTAGCGGCCGGTCAGATATTCAATCAGAATGCGGCTAAGTTCATGGAGGCAGGGCATCCGCTCCATGGGAAGGTTGTCCAGCGCCTGCAGGGCGACTTCGTGCGGGGGAGTCGCGATAATGGTTTTTGGCCGGTTGCATAGACGAACCATCAATGCGCCCAATGCCGCCGCGAGCGCGATGCCGAATACAATCCGCCAGAGCCGTTGTTTCCGCTCCTGTTCGGGGAGAAGGGCAATGGGGGCTGCAATATCCTTGATCTGCAAATCCGTCCATCCTGCCGGGAGGATGGATTCGACCTGCACGGTAATGGGGTCGGTTGCGAGGGTGGTGCGTCCGGCGCTAACGGACATGGATTCAAACGTTGTTTTTCCCGGCGTGGATGGCACGAGCTCCCACACCTGCCGATGGAGGATCTTTCCATTGGGGAGGGTTTGCGGCGGCTCCATATAGTGGCCGGAAAGGCTGAACGGTTCGATGAACGATCCGACCTGCGGGAAGGCGACCTCGGTGCCTGCCGGCGTTTGGATATCCATCATGAGCCGGATGCGGCCGGCGGTGGTGATGTTGGTTTCGCTGACGGAGACGAGAACCGTTAGCGACTGCTGCCGGTACTGGCGGGTCAGTTCGGGTTCGGAAGCCGTCTTTGCTTGAGCGGGGTCCTCCACGCATCCAAACCCCAAAGCGAGTGCCACGGCGTAGATAAATAGGTGCAGCCAGCGGCTCATAGCGTCTGCCTTCGTTCGCGGGTCCGGAAGAAGCGGATGAGCTGGCCCATGTAGTCGCGGTCGCTGCGGACGTCGATCTGGTCGATGTTGTTGCGGATCAGTAGATCTTTGAGCTCGAGCTGCCGGGCCCGGGCGGCCGTTTGTATCTTTTTGCGGGCCGTGGCGCTGGCGGTATCCACGAGGATCCGCTCGCCCGTTTCGGCATCGGCGAGCTCCACCAGTCCGGCGTTGGGAAGGTTGAGTTCGCGCGGGTCGCTGATGGTGATCGCAATCAAGTCGTAGTGGAGGGCGGCGAGCTTGAGCGCTTTTTCATAGCCGCGATCCTGAAAGTCGGATAGCAGGAAGGTGACGCATTTTTTCTTCACCATCTTGGCGAGATAGTCGAGCGCACAGGCAAGGTCGGTGCCCGTGTGCCGCGGCTCGAAACTCAGGATCTCGCGGATCAGATGCAGGACATGGATCTGCCCTTTGCCGGGCGGAACATAGAGCTCGACCGCGTCGGTGAAGATGATCAGGCCGACCTTGTCGTTGTTCTTGATGGCGGAAAAGGCCAGCAGGCCGCAAAGTTCGGCGGCGACTTCGTTCTTGGTTTTTGCGCCGGAACCGAAGGTGCCCGATGCGGACATGTCGACGAGAAAGAATAGGGCCTGTTCGCGTTCCTCGATGAAGCGCTTAACGAAGGGTTTTCCGGTGCGGGCGGTGACGTTCCAGTCAATGGTCCGGATTTCATCGCCGGGCTGATATTCGCGAACTTCGTCGAATTCCATGCCGCGCCCTTTGAAGACGCTTTTATACTCGCCGCCCAGCATTTCATCGACCACCTTGCGGCTGACGATGTCGATCTGCCGGACTTTTTTAAGAAGATCGGTCTGGGACTGAGAGGGCATAGTTAATTAAGAATTAAGATTTCAGAATAAAGAATGGAGGGTCTCCGACGGTCTTACGTTTTGCTTTGCGCGGTTTTGCGCGAGGCCGCCATGATGGCGGTGATCTCTTCCGCTTCCTTCTTGAGGGCTTCAACTTTATCATTTGGCAAAAGATCACCTTCCATGATCAGTTCGAGCCAGAATTCCGTTTCATCGGATTCTTCCAGGACGATTCCCAGTTTGGCGATAAACTCAGCGTTGGAGCGTGCGCGGCAGGCGGCTCTGTAGTTTGCACCCACGGAAGATCCCGATCGCATAATCTGCTTGGCAATCACACGTCCGGAAATGGTGTTGGGCAACGCATTAACCAGTTTCATGATTCGCAGTACAAACTGCTTGGTTCGTTGTTTGAGTTCGTCGCCTTTCATATTTTCTCCCAATTAAAAAGCGTCGCAGACCCGCAATTCTTTATTCTGAAATCTCAATTCTTCATTTCTACGGAACTTCCACGGTGTCGAGAATCTGCTGGAGGATGTCTTCGGCGCTCGTTTCTGCGGCGGCGGCCTCGTATGTTAACAGGAGGCGGTGGCGGAGGACGTCGAGGGCGATATCCTTGATGTCTTGCGGGACGACGTAGCCGCGCCCGTTGAGCATGGCGCGTCCGCGGGCGGCGACGGCAAGAAAGATGGTGGCGCGCGGGGAGGCGCCGTAGCGGATCAGCTCGCCGAGCGCCAAGCCAAACTGGGCGGGATCGCGGGTGGCTTGCACGAGGTCGAGGATGTAGTGCTCGAGCTTTTCGTCCATGAAGACGTCGTCCACCATCGCGCGCAGGCGGTGGATGTCGGCCACTTCCATGACGGCCTCGACGGTGAGGTCGACGGCGGTTTTTCCCATGCGCTTGAGGATGCGGTGCTCTTCTTCCTTGGAGGGATAGACGACATCGAGCTTGAACATGAAGCGGTCGATCTGCGCCTCGGGGAGACGGTAGGTGCCTTCCTGTTCGACCGGATTCTGGGTGGCGAGCACGAGGAAGGGTTCGTCGAGCTTGTAGGTTTCGTCGCCAATGGTGATCTGGTGTTCCTGCATGGCTTCGAGCAGGGCACTTTGCACCTTGGCGGGGGAGCGGTTGATTTCGTCGGCCAGAATGATATTGGCGAAGATCGGGCCCTTGTGCGGGGTGAACTCGTTGGTGCGCGGGTTGAACATCATGGTTCCGATCAGGTCGCCGGGCAGGAGGTCGGGCGTGAACTGGATGCGGTTGAAGCTGGCGTGCAGCGTTTGGGAAAGGGTGGTCACCGCCAGCGTCTTGGCGAGGCCGGGGATGCCCTCGATCAAGACGTGGCCGTTGCAGAGCAGGGCCAACAGCAGCGCATCAATCAAATTCTCCTGGCCAATAATGACCTTGCCCACTTCGTCGCGTACCTGTTGGAGGACCTGACTCTCCTTTTGGTAGCGCTCGTTCATTTTCACAATATCTGAATGCATGGGAAATCCTTTCCAATAGAGAACAACGAAATATAGCCGCGTTCTCCGGTTAAAACAGTAAAGAAACGCTGCGAATGGCCGTCGTTGGACATGCCTTGCGGGACTATTTTCCCGCCCGCGGAACGATCATGACATTGCAACGGGCGTGGTGCAGCACGGCTTCGGAAACGCTGCCGAGCAGGGCCCGGTGCAATAGCCCGTGGCCGTGGGAGCCGAGGACGATGATATCGGCATGAATATCTATTGCCTTTTCAAGGATCAGTTTGGCTGCATCGCCCTTGAGCAGTAACGCCTGGGCCTGGATCCCCTTTTTGCGGAGTCGGGCGGACATGCCTAGCAACTGCGAATGTTCCCGCTTGAATTCATCGGCCGAAAGGTCGCGGGCCAGCTGGACATCGCCCGGCATGTTTACGAAATCGGGGGCATAGCCGGTGAATTGGGTGGCTTCGTAGGCCAGGGCCTGGGTTTCGTCGGAGGTGGCGTGCAGGATCCAGAGCTTGCCATCGCCGGCGCTGGCCAAGGCCAAACTCTGTTCGAGTATGGCGTCGGTCGTCCGGGAAAAGTCGACGGCCGCGAGAATATTTTTCATTTCATCCCCCCTCCCTTCTTCAAGGTTATTTTAGGGTCGGGGCGGCGATTGGCAAGGATGGGTTGGGACTGTTTTCGGGCGGCCGTATTGCGGTCACTTCTTTAAAATAATGCGCGCGGAAGGGTGAAGGTTGCCTATCGGCTCGCTTCGCGTCAACCTACGCGGTGGCGGGGCGGTCGGCGACCCATTTGCGCATGGCGGCTTTGGTCTCTTTCCAATCCTTGGAGCTGTTGCGCTCCTTGATGAATTCGGTGTAGAGGTGGAAGAAGGATTGGCGGAAGGTTTCGAGCAGCACCATGCGCTCTTGGAATTTTCCAACGCGGTCGAAGGTTTCGGTCTGCGGTAGCTTGAGGCTGCGGAAAATAAATTCGTCGGCGTCGAACGTGAAGGCCCAAACCTCTTCGCCGCGCACAAACTGCACCTTGGCTTTGTTGAGCTTCTTGCCGCTGAGCAGGGCGGTGCGCGCCTCGGCGCTGAGCATCGGCTGGCCTTTTTTGAGCGTAATCTCGTGCGCGCCCTTGCCTTCCATTACGAAGGAGAGCGGCCCTTCAACCATGTAGGCGATTTCGCCGACGTCGGGCACCTGTTCCAGTCCGCCGCGCATCTCGGAGCTGTACCACAGCCACATCAAAAATTCGCGGCCGGCGGTGCCGTCGACCATGCCGTCTTCGAGCTCGTCGGAAAAGCTGGACGGTCCCCAGTTGTGGGTATCGATGCCTTCGGCTCTTTCAGCGATCGTTTCCGGATCGGCCGCCGCCGCGCCGCACCCGGTGGTCTGCATCAGGCTGAGGACAAACGCGTCGACCTGCTTTTCGGAGGTGGCGGAGGCATAGATCATGTGCGAGCGTTCGTCGAAGACAAAGTCGATGCCCTTGAGCTGCGGCGGCATGTCGGGCAGCAGACGCTCCTTGACCTGCTTCTTGATTTCCGAGCGCATCTGCTGGTTGAGATATTGCTTGTCCTCGGCTTCCATCACGGCCATCTCCTCGACGGCGCACTCGGCCTGGAGCAGGGAAGAGGGAACCGCTTTTTTGGCTTGGGTAAGCGTGAGACGTAGATAGCCGCCGAGGTATGCATTTTCTTCGGTGATGTTGCGGTCCATCAGGTGCCGCCCGGCCACCCAGCCGTGGATTTCCTCTTCGGCCAGCGTGTTCAGCGGCGGCAGCGTCTGCGCGGCAAACTTTTCGACATCCTTTTCATCCAAATCCCGCGATGCAAAAAACATACGGAAGCTCAACGATCCCTTTTCAAAACCCATCTCAATACCTCATTCATCTAAAATTTTAAACACGAAGAGCACGAAGCATCTCTCTGTATTGTGTTTCTTTGCGTCCTCCGTGCCTGGGTGTTTAACTACCAGGCAACGGTGATTCTGGTGGAGGCGGTGCGATCGCGCGGCTTCAGGCCGGGTATGGCCTGGAAGTTCGATCCCCACAGGTTGTCCACCCGGAACGAAAGGCGCGCATTATGCGCAAAGCGCGGGAACCAATGCAAGCCAACGGATGCATCGGCGCCAAAGTCGTTGCCGGTGCGGGCGCTGTTATTCGTTTGCCAGCGCAGGGTCTGCGTACCAAAAATCGTGAGACCGCGGGTGAATTTCCAATGTCCTGCAACCGCCAGCAGGTGTTCGGGATAGTCGCTTTCGTAGAGACCCGCCGCGCGGATGTTGTCCTTGTGGATCCACTGGTAGTAGGCCTGCAATTCAAGATCGTTCGACGGATAGAAGCGGAGGGTCGAGTCCACTCCCGCGACGTTCAGTGTGCCGAGATCCGTTGCCGCCACCCCGTCCGAAGCATTTTCAACCCGGCGATGAAACGCCGCCGCCCGCCAGTCGAGGCGGGCCGATACAAACTGGCGGAAGCCCAGTTCCGTATTTTGTGATTTTTGCTGTTGGAGCAGGGGGTTGTTTTTCAGGGTTTGGAAATCGGGTTGCTGCACGTTTTCGGAATAGGCGGCGTAGAGCGTGGCGTTGTCGGTGACCAGCCAGTCGATTCCGGCCTGCGGCAGCCACTCGGCCGATTCGGCGGTCTGAAAAATGGAGTTGAGTCCGGCCTTGAGCGTGAAGCGTTCAAACCGCACTTCCGGCAGCACCAGCACGGAGCCGCGCGTGCGATCCTGCCCGTCGGCATATTCATTTTCCACGTCGCCGCGGAGAGTCAGCGCCATGTGCTGGATCTCCATCGTCCGGCCTTCGAGCATCACCGCGCCGAACCGGGCATCGGCTTCATCGATCTCCATCTGCCGAAAGGCCGCGCTCGTGCGCAAAAATGAATCGGCCAGCTCGCCCTTCGTCGCACCGAAAAAGAGCAGGGTATCTGCGACCGTTTGTTCGCCCGTGCCGATCCCGGAGTAGCCCCGCGTTCCAAATTTCTTCTGCTGGTGCGCGCCGATCAGGTCGATCTGCCAGTCGTTCGCCAGATGCTGAAGGTGCGCGCCGCCGGAATATCGCTCGTAGTCGTTCGCGGCGCGATCGACCCGCTGCGCCTTTTTCCCATCGAGAAATCCGCCCACGCCCGCTGAAAAAGAGGCAATATCGGCCGAATAGTATTCCTTGGTTCCGATGCCGCCGCTCGCCTGCGCGCCGTCTTCCTGCGGGACGGTTTGATAGGCCGCCGTGCCGACCAGATGTCCTGAAATATTGTTCAGGCCGGTTTGCACGTCCGGTGCGGAAAGCAGGTGCCCGGCGATTGGAAGTTCGGAATTAAAATGAGCGGACCAGGGGGCTTTCAGGTTTAGGCCGTTGATCGAAATGCCGGCGCCGGTGTAGCTGCTGCCGCGAATCGAAAGATCCTGCTGCGCCAGCCCTTGGCGGTTGAACAATATTTCCGGCGCATTCGCAAATGCAAGGACCGGTGCCATCAGACCGATCAGGCTGGCTCGGCGAAGGCCCATCAGCAATAATCCTCGATCGCTTGCTGGAGCGCGTCGACGGCGGCCTTGAGTTCGGCGTCGGTGATGATCAGTGGCGGCATGAGGTAGAACATGGTGCCGAGCGGGCGGAAGAGATAGCCTTGTTCGAAGAGCGACTGCTTGATCTTGGCGATCAAAGGCTTGGTTGCGGGCTTGAGCTCCACCACGCCGATCATGCCGAGGAAGCGCAGTTCCTGGACGCATTCCAGTTCCGCCATCGGCAGCATCCACTGCTTCATTTTTTCGGCCGTTTCGGCCGCCCGGGCGACCGTATCCTCCGCTTCGTAGACATCCAGGGCGGCCAGCGCCGCCGCGCAACCGATTGGATGGCCGGCATAGGTGTTGCCATGGTAGAAGCTGTGGTTTTCGTCTTCGTCGCTGAAGGTGTTGTAGATTGCGTCCTTCACGATGCAAGCGCTCAGCGGCATATAGCCCGCCGTTAAGGCCTTGCCGACGCACACCATATCCGGATCAATGCCCGCATGGTTGAAGGCAAAGCGTTTGCCGGTGCGGCCGAAGCCCATCGCCACTTCGTCGATAATCAACAGCACGTCGTTTTCGGCGCAGCAATCGGCCAGCTGTTTCAAATAGCCGGCCGAATAAATCTTCATGCCCGCCGAACCGAGGCAGAGCGGCTCGACAATCACAGCGGCCAGTTTGTCGGCATGTTGTTCGATCACCTGTTGGCTCGGAAGAAATCCGTCGGGATCATCGGTGCTCGGAACGGGAAAGGGCAACTTGGCCGGATGCGATACCGCATGCTCGAACGGCTTGTGAAAATCGTCCACAAAGCCGGCACCGAGCGCGCCCAGCGAGTCGCCGTGATAGCCCTGGTCCATGCCGATGACCCAGTTCTTTTCCGGCTGCCCGAGGTTATACCAATACTGAATCGCCACCTTGAGCGACGCCTCCACCGCGCTGCAGCCATCGCTCGCAAACACGGAGTGGCGGTCCGGGGTCGGCATCAGGCTGGCGAGCCGGTCGGCCAGCGCCAAAACCGTTGGGTGGGTCAGGCTGCCGGTAATGCTGTGCTGCAGAATCCCCGCCTGCTCCTGGATCGCCTTGACCACTTTGGGGTGGCCATGACCCAGCGCGCAGGCCCACCAGCTCGAAACAATATCGACATACTGGGTTCCCTGATCGTCGAAGAGATAAATCCCCTCGCCGTGCACCATGTTCAGCAGGCCCTTTTCAATCGCCGAAAACGGCGTGTAGGGGTGAAAGATTTTATTGTTCATATGGCGAGCTGGTTTACGATTTTTTTGACTTCAGCCACGACGGGGATCGGGAGGTCGGCATAGTTGGGTTTGGGGTCGGCGAGCTGCGCGCAGTAGGGGATGGTTCCAAGGACGGGCACCTTGCCGAATTGCTCGATGGTGGTGCGGTTGTCTTCTTCGATAAATCCGGGCTCGTCGTCGGTGCGAGCCACAAAGACCATGCCGGCGATGTCGAGCCCGACGGAGCGCAGGGCGCGGAGGGACAGCAGGGTATGGTTGATGGTTCCCAGGCCGGGCCGCGCGGCCAGGAGGACCGGAAACTTGAGCGCCTGCATCAGATCGAGCATGGTTTCGTGGCGGTTGAGCGGGACGATGATGCCGCCCGCGCCTTCGGCGATCACAAATTCATAGTCCGAGGCCAGCGTGCGCGCGGCCATCACCATCTCGGCCATGTCGATTTCCGTTCCGGCCATTTCGGCGGCGAGGTGCGGTGAACAGGCCGGCTCGAACTGGTAGGGCGACATGCTTTGGTAGGTTGCTGCATCTACCTTCATCGATGCCATTGAAAGGCTGTAGTCCAGGTCGGGCACAGAGAGGCACGAGGCAACAGGCATGCAGCCAGTTTGAGCCGGTTTCATGGGCGCGGCATTGATATTTCGGCGCCGCAACTCGGCGAGCAGCAGGGCGCTGAGCGCGGTTTTTCCAATGCCGGTGTCGGTGCCTGTTACAAAGAGTCCGTTCATGGGGATAACATGCCCGAAAACTATTTGGTCAGCAAGAACGTAGCGGTTTCGTAGGAGGCGAATACGCCGCCATTGGAGGCATAGGTTTCCTGGTAATCGGCGACGAACTGGCTCAGCTCGTTGCGCGTGAGCGGGGCGTTGCCGGCACTCACCTTGCCGCCCGTCACGCCTTGTTCGTGAATGGCCTGGAGGAAGGCTTTGGCGTCGGGGTAGAGAATCTGTTCAGTGCTGCGTTTCTTCCGTTCGATGCGGAAGCCGGCCGCCGCGAGGCAGGCCACGGTTTCTTCGTAGGTGGGCAGGGTTCGCTCCGGCGTTTTTTCCGGCGCGATTTCCTGCCGGAGTTCATGCAACTCCTTCAGCGTGCCTTGCAGCATGATGCCGAGGACGAAGGTGCCGCTGGGCTCGAGGCACTGGAAAATATTTTCGCAGGTTTCCCGCAGGTCGGCCACCCAGTGCAGGGCCGAGCTGGACGCGATCAAGGGATAGCGCTCGCCGCCCCAATAAGTCTGCGCATCCGCCACGATCCAGTTGATGTTGGGCTGTTTCGCGAATTTCACGCGGCTGTGTGCGACCATCTTTTCCGCCATGTCGATGGCATCGATCAACACCTCGGGAAACCGCTCGACCAGCAGGCGGGTCAGCTGTCCGGTGCCCGCCCCGAGTTCCAGAATTTGCGCCGGATACATTTCCGGCAACATGGATACGACCGATTGCGCCAGCGCCAGTTGCGGGCGGGCGTGGCGGTCGTAGGTCTCGGCGGCGGCTGAAAAACGTTGTCCAATCATTAATACTTCCCCAGATTTCGACACGGAGATTGCGCCATTTTCAGGGCCAATGCAATCCATTGATTCTTTCGATGTGCTTTACAAACAAGCTGTGCGGGCGTATTCAGAAAGTAAGAATGGGGATTATTTTATGACACAGCAAGTTGCCGCAGCCTTTAATATTTCCGCTGCCCAGGCCGAAAACCTGACCTATACGTTAGTGGCTTTTGTGCTGCTTTTTCTCTGCAAGTTGATAACCGCACGGCTGATCGGCCGTAAAATCGAGGACGACAAACGGCGCTATCACACGCGGAAAACGGTCACGTATGTATATACGGTTATTTTTCTGGCGGTGCTGGGGGCCATCTGGTTTCAGGGCATGGCTTCGCTCGGCACGTTTCTGGGTTTGGCTAGCGCAGGTCTCGCCGTGGCGCTGCACGACACCATTGCCAATATGGCCGGCTTCTTTTTCATTGAGGCGCGCAAGCCGTTTCGTGTGGGCGACCGTATTGAGATCGGCGCCATTGCCGGAGATGTGGTGGATATCCGGCTGTTTCAGTTCAGTGTGGTTGAAATCGGCAACTGGGTTGATGCGGATCAAAGTACGGGCCGTATTGTTCATGTCCCCAACAGCCATGTGCTCAAAACGCCGCTGGCCAATTCACACCTCGGGTTCGAATATATCTGGAATGAAATCCCCGTGCTGATCACGTTCGAGAGCGATTGGCAGAAAGCGAAGGAACTGCTGCTGCGGATCGGAAAGAAAAATGCGGAAAGCATGTCGCACGGAGCACAGACCCAGATTCGGCGATCGGCGCGAAAATATCTTATTGTGGCCGGGAAGCTGACTCCGACCGTATACACCGCGGTGAGGGACAGCGGGATTCTGCTGACCATCCGCTACCTCGTGAACCCGCGCCGGCGCCGCGGCAGCGAACAGGAAATGTGGGAAGATATTCTGGAAGCCTTCGCCGGCGAGTCCAATATTGAGCTGGCTTACCCGACCGTCCGGTATTTCAGTCCTGCAAAAACGAACGAACCGACTGCATGACCGGCTCAAATTGATGGGCGGGCAGGGCGTGCCCGCCGTTTTCGAACACCTGAAGCCGACTGTTTGGCAGGTGCTGGTGCAGCCATTCCGCGGCGGCGGATGGAATAATCCGATCCTGTTCGCCGTGCAGCAGCAGGACGGGAATGTTGAGGCCTGGAATTTTTTCGCGCACATCGGACGTCCGCAAATATTCCAGCCCAGCCACCAGTTCATCGTGCGAGCAACCCGGATCGGTTTTCAGGGCGGGGTGCGGGTGGTGGACATTTTTATAAAACTCGGCAAGCACTGCTTCGGGATTGCGTTGGAGCTGGAGAATCATGCGCAGGATAATTTTTTCATGCGTGCCGCACGGATAGCCCACGCCCGCGCAAAACTTGGCGGTGGACGACATGAGCACCAGCTTCTGGCAGCTCTTCGGCAGCAGTTCCATCGCCAGCAGCCCGCCCATCGAGCCGGTCACGATGTAGTCGGCCTCAGGGAGCGAGCGATCCTTCAGCACTTGCGCGCCCGTCAGCAGTTGCACCTCGAAACGGTCGGCCAGCCAGTCGCCCATCGGCTGGATGGCATCCAGGCCATGCGCCCACCCGGAAATGATTAAAACAGCTGGTTTCATGAGTTTATTTTATCCACAGATTTCACCGATTGTTTGGATTAAAAATCGGTGAACATCTGTGTAATCTGTGGATTTAACCTTTCTTGACGGCTGAGATGATGGATTGAGCGGCGCGTTCGAGGTCGTCGACGAGGTGGGCGAGGGTGATGCTGAGGCGCAGGCGCGCCGAGCCGGCCGGCACCGTCGGCGGGCGGATAGCGGCGGCGATGAGGCCTTCGGCCCTGAGTTTTTGTGAAATGGCCAAGGCCTTTTCGTTGTCGCCGATGACGACCGGGATGATCTGACTCTGGCTTTGCAGCGTGTCGAGGCCGGCGTCGTTCAATAAAGAGCGGAAATAGTCGGCATTGGCCTGCAGGATCGATCCGAGCCGGGGGGTGGCTTCGAGCACGTCGAGCGCGCCGAGCGCCGCGCCAATCACGGCGGGGGGCGGGGCGGTGGTGTAGATGAAGGCGCGCGCGGAATGGACCAACAGCTCGCGCAAGGGCTTGGAGCAGGCAATGAATCCGCCATAGCCGGCCATCGCCTTGCTCATCGTGCCCATCGAAACGGTCACGGCATTTTCGATCCCAAGTTCGCGAATCAGGCCGGCCCCGTTAGGCCCGAAGGTGCCGGAGGAATGTGCCTCGTCGACCATCAGCATGGCGCCCTGTTGTTCGGCCAGCGCCGCGATGTCCTTTAGCGGGGCGATGTCGCCATCCATGCTGAAAACCGATTCGGTGATGACCAGCTTGCGGCCGGCGGCAGCGGCATATTGTTCCAGCCGCTTTTCCAGCGCCTCGGCGTCGTTGTGAGCATAGCGCACCAGCTTGGCGCCGGAAAGTTTGCAGGCGTCGATCATGCTGGCATGGACGAGTTTGTCGGCAAAGATCAGGTCGCCGCGGCCGGCGAGTGCGGGAATGGTGCCGGCGTTGGCCATGTAGCCCGATCCAAACACGAGGGCCGACTCGTATCCCTTTTCCCGGGCGATCCGCACTTCGAGTTCTTCGTGGATCGGCAGGGTGCCGCTGACGAGCCGCGAGGCGGTGGAGCCAACGCCATAGAGGTCGAGGGCTTCGCGGGCCCGGTCCATGACGTGCGGATGGCGGGCGAGGTCGAGATAGTCGTTGCTCGAAAAGTTAAGCACTTCCTTCCCGTCGATTCGGATGAGGCCGCCGGCCTCGGGATAGACCCGGGCCGCCCGTTGCAACCCCTGGGCTTTGGCATCGTCGAGTATGGGCTGGATCCAATCTTCACGCATGCGGGCACTTTGTCCAAGTTGGCGGAGCGATGCAACATCGCTTTGACAACCGTTGAGGGGCGCTTAAACGATCTCGTGTTTCAACCCCGGGGGTTTTCATGGAATGGGGCTTACGCGGCAAGGCGGCCATGGCGGCGCCATTAAAACCATTTGGTCGAGCCTGCTTTAGTTGAAGACGACGGTGCGGTTTTTGTAGGCCAGTACTTTGTTTTGCAGGTGCGCCCAGACAGCGCGCGCGAGGACGATCTTTTCGAGGTCGCGGCCCTTGCGAATGAGGCTTTCCACCGAATCCTTGTGCGAAACCCGCATCACTTCCTGCTCAATGATCGGCCCTTCATCGAGGTCGCTGGTGACATAGTGGCTGGTGGCCCCCACGATTTTCACGCCGCGCCGGTGGGCGGAGTGGTAGGGCTTGGCGCCGACAAAGGCGGGCAGGAAGGAGTGGTGGATGTTGATGATCTGGTTCGGGAAGTGGGCGCAGAAATCGTCCGAGAGAATCTGCATGTAGCGCGCGAGCACGATCAGATCAATATGATGCTCCTGCAGCAGTGCGAGGGTTTGGGCCTCCTGTTCCGCCTTGTTGCTTGGGTCGACCTCGATCAGCACATAGTCGATGCCGTACATTTTTGCCAGCGGTTCCAGATCGGGATGGTTGCTGATGATCAGCGGAATGTCCGCGTTGTATTCGTCGGCATGCCACCGTGCCAGTAGGTCGTGGATGCAGTGGGAAAACTTGGAGACAAAAATCGCCATCCGGGGGCGGTAGTCTGAAAAATGGAGCTCATACTTCATCTGGTGGCGGTCCGCGATCTGGCTGAAGTTTTCGCGGATCTGGTCGCGGGGCAGGTCGAAGCCGCCGAGCTCCCACTCCACGCGCATGAAAAATACGGCTTCTTCGGTATCCGTGTGCTGTTCAAGATCGATGACGTTGCCCTTGTGGCGCAGCAGAAAATCCGTCACGGCGCAGACGATGCCTTGTTGGTCGGGGCACGAAATTAACAGGATGGCAGAGGGTTCGGTTTTCATGGAGGCGGATTGTAGATTGAAAGACCGTACATTGACACGCCGTAAATCCCGAAAGATCACGTCCGTTTGTAGTGGCGCGGCGGCCTAGGGGGTCTCGCGGCCTTTCCTGAAAATTCCTTTTTCATAAGGCGGAGGTTATAAATATGCTAGGAATCTCGCAAAGAATAAGCGTTGACAATTTTTCAAAAAATATCCTATTCTTATTAGACAAGGCGTTAGTCATGTATCGTATGGGTGCAGGCGAAGGCAGGATAGGTTAAAGGGATCAAAACGGATGGAAATGAAGGGGATTCTGAAAAGATTTACAATAGCGTTGTTGATGGTTTTAGCGTGTTCGGCCAGTTACGGGGGGCTTAGTGATGAATTGTATCATCAATACTATTCGCGGGGGATCGGACAGGTTTCGCAGGGGAATCTGCCGGCGGCCCGGGAAAGCTTTGAATCGGCCCTTGCGTTCAAGCCCGGCGACGCAAACGCCACAAAGGCCCTTGCCATGACAGAAGAACGGCTCAATAAGCAGCCCGCTCGTGCTGCTGCACGCGTGGCCAAAGTCGCACCGGCTGTTGCGGCGACATCTCAAAAAGCCCCTTCGGTTTGGGATGCGCTCGATAGTACGCCGGAAGCTAAAACATTCAGCAGACTGTAAAGTAATGATTTGTCTACACAGGCGGCCACTAATTATTAAGTAATAAGAGGCCGTGATTTTGTGTGGTTTCACGAAGCTGGAAGCATTGAGTGGGTTGGCGGCTCAGATTTACAACATAAGGAGTTCATATGTATAAGACATGTTTCATCGGTGCATTCGCCGTAGCTATGGTTTTCACGTCCGGGTGCTCGAGCCTGATGGGGAAAAATCACTTGGTTGGTAGCGGTGGCCTGAACGCCCAGCCCATGATCGTGGTTTCACGGCCGCATGAATTTGGCATCAAGGTTATTGGTGACTCGGAAGGCTCTGCCAGTACGTCGAAATTCCTCTTCTTTACGGTGGCTGGAGACCAGCCGGAGGGTATGAAGATGCCGGTTCTTGGCAACGGTGCCAAGGGAAGCCTTGAGACCCTGGCATGCTACCGCGCGGCCAAGGCGAACGGTGGAGATGCCTTCTATTCGATCAACACGCAATGGAATAAAAAAAACGTCCTCTACATCTTCCGCACATATGATGTGAAAGTGACCGGGAAGAGTCTGAAGATTACAGACCTTGGGGACCTGTCTGAAGAACGGGCCGACAAGGAGGTCAATCGTACTGTTCCGAAAAGGGGCGGTTTGTTTTCGGGCGGCTGGTTTCTTTCGTCGCTACCGCTTCCCTTCTAGTTGGTCCTTTTCGGGGTCTTGAAAGCCGTCCTTTGGGGCGGCTTTCTTTGTGTAGGCGGGTATTTAC
>Ga0208879_1000331_pt1 | contig 49032 bp, 42 predicted proteins | sample Knorr_S15_td_Bot_FD_185605 | JGI IMG/M metagenome (GOLD analysis project Ga0208879, IMG submission 185605) | Marine microbial communities from Southern Atlantic Ocean transect - Knorr_S15_td_Bottom_ad_5009_LV_A (SPAdes) (version 2) | ecosystem: Environmental > Aquatic > Marine > Oceanic | place... | reverse complement strand
TTCCTTTTCCGCCTTGGATTCCAATTGTCATTATATATTTCCTTTCAAAATTTTTATTAATAATTCAGTCGCATTTATAGGATCGGATTTCCCATCCATATTTTTAATAATTGATGATCCGACCACAGCACCATCTGAATGTTTATTGAACCAAACCACATCGTCTCTAGAGCTGATTCCAAATCCCACTACAAATGGGGTTACACTATTCGCGCGAACACGATTCAAATAATCGGCCAAGGCATCCTTGGACGCTAAATTATTTCCGGTAATACCCAAAATGCTCACAGCATAAATGAGATCGCCCGCCAATTCTGATATTTTTTTAATGCGTTCATTGGGCGAATTAGGCGCCACCAATAAAATAGGAGAGACACCTTTGGCTTTGGCCAATTCACAAAATGGCGTTGCTTCTTCTAAGGGCAAATCGGGGAGAATCACTCCATTGACACCGACGGAAACACAGCGATTTAAAAAAGTTTCATGTCCCATTTTCAAGATTGGGTTGTAATACCCCATGAGTGATATGGGGACGTCCGTTCTTTTCCGAATCTGTATCACTTGTTCAAATATTTTGTTTAGCGTCATCCCATTGTCCAACGCTTGTTGACTGGATTTCTGGATGACGGGACCATCCGCTTGTGGATCAGAAAATGGGATTCCAATTTCAACCATATCAGCGCCACTTTCTGCCGCGGCGCAAACTAATTCAACTGTACTCTCTAATTTCGGATAACCGGCAGTAAGAAATGGAATCAATTTTTCTTTCGGTTCCCTAAATAATTTTTGGATGCGATTCATAAGTTGATCCCTAATGCGTCTGCAACAGTATGAACGTCTTTATCACCGCGTCCTGAAAGGCAAACGACTACATGTTCATCAGGTTCAATTCCGTTATTTTCCTGACGTAAATATGCCAAAGCGTGTGCCGATTCTAATGCCGGTAAAATACCTTCTTTTTCGGATAACCATTGGAAGGCATCTAACGCTTCTTCGTCTGTAGCTGAAAAATATTTTACTCGTCCAGATTCATTCAAATAGCTATGCTCCGGACCAATTCCGGGATAATCTAAACCTGCGGAAATAGAATGGGGGAGCGTCACTTGCCCGTCTTCATTTTGGAGTAATGTACTTGCAGCGCCGTGCAAAACCCCGAAGTCACCCTTGGTTAAAGTTGCGGCATGTTCACCTGACTCTAATCCTTTGCCAGCGGCTTCAACGCCAACAATTTTTACATCATCTTTCAAAAAGGGATAAAAAAGGCCCATGGCATTTGACCCACCGCCGATGCATGCCACCAATCTATCCGGCAATTCTCTATTGGACTGATTTGCAAATTGCTGTTTGGTCTCTATGCCAATAACGGATTGAAAATCTCGAACCAACATTGGATATGGATGGGGTCCAACGGTAGAGCCGATTAAATAATAAGTGGATTCCACATTGGTGACCCAATCACGAATTGCTTCGTTGGTGGCATCTTTCAGGGTCATGCTCCCGGAAGAAACGGGCCGAACTTCTGCGCCTAGCAAATTCATGCGGAATACATTTAATTTTTGTCGGCGAATATCTTCTTTGCCCATGTATACAATACATTCTAACCCGAAACGCGCCGCCACAGTTGCGGTTGCTACACCATGCTGACCGGCGCCGGTTTCAGCAATAATCCGTTTTTTACCCATGCGATTTGCGAGCAGAATCTGTCCCAATGCATTGTTGATTTTATGGGCACCGGTGTGGTTTAGATCTTCTCGCTTGAGCCACACATTAAATCCCAATTCTTTCGAGATGCGATCGGCAAAATACAAGGCTGTTTTTCGTCCGGAATAATGTTTTAAAAGGTGATTTAATTCCTGTTGAAATGCGTTATCAGTTTTTGCTTCATCGTAATAACGTTCCAATTCTTCCAGCGCTGGGATGAGTGTCTCAGGAACGAACTTGCCACCGAATTTCTCAAAATGACCCCGGGCGTCTGGTAGGTTGTAGTCTTTAAATTTATTTTTCATAGTAAATACGTGTTAGTGTGTTCCTGTATTAATGTGTTCGTGAACACCCGAGCACTTAAACACATTAACACTTCCTAAATTATTTCCTGTGTTTTTAACTTGGTTGAAAAGTTGTTCAATTTTTGAATGATCTTTTATTCCCGGCGATGATTCCACACCGCTGTTTACGTCCACCGCTGATGGATTCACTGCTGCGATCGCAGCTAAAATATTATCGGGATTGAGTCCACCAGACAAAATGATTGGCATGTCCGTTTTATCTTTTAATAAGGTCCAGTCAAATGTCACACCCGTGCCGCCATATTCATCATTTGAATAGGTGTCCAGAAGGAATCCATCCACATCATAATCAATCATGATTGATAGACTTTTTTCATTTTTGATTCGGATTGCTTTAAGAATAGGGACATTAAACTGATCGCAGAATTCAGGTGTTTCATCACCATGAAGTTGAATCATATCTAATGGAATTTCAGAAATGGCATCGTCGATAAATTCTTTTTTATGATTCACAAAAACGCCCACCCGAGAAACAGATTTCGATAATTGGTCTGAAATGGATTTTGCATTTTTGATAGATATGGCTCTTGGACTTTTATCATAAAAAATAAACCCAAGTGCTGAAGCGCCATTTTTTACAGCAACTTTTGCATCTGCCAAGTTTGTGATACCGCAAATCTTGGTTGGAATCATAAGAGTCTCCCAAGCAATGTCTCCAATGCTTTTCCCGGATTTCCGGTCTTCATGAGCGATGTGCCAATGAGTGCTGCATCATAGCCAAGGTCAGAAATATATTTTAAATCATCGGATGTAGAAATGCCGCTTTCGGCCACTTTCACAGAATCGGATGGAAGCGACGAAATCATTTTTTCAAAATAAGAAATATCGGTAGTCATTGTTTTTAAATTACGACAATTCACTCCCACAATGTCCGGCACAAGTTGTGCGACAATTTCTGCATGTTCTTCGCCGTGGAATTCTACCAGCGATTCTAATCCAATCTTGTTTCCAAATTCAATTAAGGATTTTAATTTGTTAGCATTCAATGCTTCAGCAATCAATAAAAATGCGTCTGCCCCAATAGCCCCGGCTTCCACAATTTGATGGTTGCTAATGATAAAATCTTTCTGCAGGACGGGGATGGAAACAGCCTTTTTAACCGCTTTCAAAATATCGACATGTCCACCGAAGAATTGTTCATCCGTCAAAATAGATATTGCTGCAGCTCCGGCCGATTCGTAATCTTTTGCAATTTGAACCGGATCAGCATTGGGTAGGATTTTGCCTTCACTTGGGGACTTCATTTTGATTTCGGCGATAATGGAAATTCCCGGTACTGATAAAGCATCTTTTAAACTTTGCGTTTCAAAATGGTCAATATCGCTTAAACATGGAATCATTCGTTCCATTTCTTTGTGCTTCACTTCTAATATTTGTTTGAGAATATTCATTTTGCCAATTGGTTTAATACGTTAAGTGCCGCGCCTGAATCCACCGCTTCTGTAGCTTTCGCTAATCCTTCTTTTAAGTTTTCCGCTTTACCGCCCACTACAATTCCTGCCGCAGCATTGAGTAAAACTATGTCCCGCTTTGGCCCCTTTGCGCCATTCAAAATTTCCCGAATAATTTCTGCGTTTTCGTTTGGCTTGCCACCCTTTAAGTCATTTAGAGAAACCCGTTCTATTTCCAATTCAGTGGCATCAAATTCAAATGTATTTACATCACTACCCCCTTGAATTTGGCTGATCTTAGTAGTAGTGGTGTTGGAAATCTCGTCCAATCCATCTCTGCCGTGAAAAATCATTACATCCGTGGAGCCTAACGCTCTCAAAACATTTGCTTGAACTTCTGTCAAATCCGGATGAAAGATACCCATGACTTGAGCCTTCACATCAGCAGGGTTGCATAAGGGTCCTAAAATATTAAATACGGTTCGCGTGGCCAATGCTTTCCGGGCGCCAATGGCGTGTTTCATGGCGGGGTGGTAAGCGGGGGCGAACATGAATCCCAGTCCAATCTCTTCTATCTCTTTAGTTGATTCTTCCACCGATTTATCAATAGAAATTCCCAATGCTTGGAGCACATCGGCCGAACCCGATTTTGATGTCATGGAGCGATTCCCGTGTTTTGCTACATGAACGCCTGCGCCGGCCACCACAAATGTAGCAGCTGTAGTAATATTGAATGTGCCAAGCGCATCGCCACCGGTTCCGCACATATCAATGGCTGGAGAACCTAGTGGAACTGTAACCATTTTTTCCCGCATGGCTTGGGCGAATCCGGTGATTTCATCCACCGTTTCACCTTTTGCCCGGAGCGCCATTAAGAATCCGGCGATTTGTGCATCGTCATATTTTCCCGACATGATAGAAAGCATCACATTGAAGGATTCTTCTCGCGTGAGATTTTGTTTATTGAGTAATTGTTCTAATATTTGTTTCATTTGTTTTCTACCACGGAATACACAAAAAACACGGAATAAATTTTCATAACACATACCTTTCGTGTTCTATCTTTGGGAAATGCCCAAAATTGATTAATAAGCCTAATCTCATGTTTGTTGCATTAAGATAATTAATGATTTGGGCGCGAAATTCATTATTTAATTTTGATACAGCTTTAATTTCTATAATGATTTTATCAAAACACAAAAAGTCAGGTTTGTAAATTTTATCTAATTTTTGACCCTTGTAATTAAGTTCAACGATTTTTTGTGCATCAAAAGGAATCCCTTGAAGAGTTAATTCTTTCTCTAAACATTCTTGATAAACTGGTTCTAAAAATCCACAACCCATTTCTTTATAGACTTCAAAACAGGCCCCGATAATTTTATAGCTTTCTTCTTTGTAGATTAGTTCAGTCATTTTAGAGCCCTTTTTTCATTTCGTGTTTTCCGTGTGTTTTGTGGTCACAATATTTAAAAAGTTTTGAATAATCTGTATTCCATTTTCTGTTGCAATAGATTCTGGATGAAACTGCACCCCAAAAACCGGATTAGTTTCGTGTTCAATCCCCATGATGAGCTCATTTTCTAGTTCGGCTGTAATTATTAATTCTTTCGGTAAACTATCCCGTTCTGCTACTAAGGAATGATATCGCGTTGCTGTAAAGGAGCTATCTAACTTATTAAATAACGTGGATCCATTGTGTTGAATCATTGCTGTTTTACCATGAACAATTTCTGATGAATGGACGACTGTTCCACCGTAAGCCACGGTGATTGCTTGATGACCAAGACAAACCCCAAGGATTGGAATTGATGCACCATATTTTTGTATGACCATTACAGAATTCCCCGCATCTTCCGGGCGTCCCGGTCCGGGGGAAATAACAATGTGCGATGGATTCCAATTATCAATTTCTTCCAAGTTAAATTGGTCGTTCCGCACCACTTTTACATTTGGATTGATTGTCCCAATATATTGCACCAGGTTGTAGGTAAACGAATCGTAGTTGTCGATAACCAAAATCATTATTTATGACCTCAGAAAAACCTTGCGACGGTTTCAAACCTTCGAAAGGATGAACTCAAAATATTCCCAGTAAAAATAAATAAACTCATGCCACTAACCCATTCTCAGCAAAATCAATCGCTGCCATAATGGCTTTTGCCTTATTTACTGTTTCTTCAAATTCTTTTGTGGGGTCTGAATCATGAACAATGCCGGCGCCAGATTGAAAATGGACCGTGCCATTTTTCATAATCATGGTTCGGATCGCAATGCACGTATTTACATTCCCGGTAAAATCAAAAAATCCCACGGCGCCGGAATAAATATCTCGGCGATCAGGTTCAAGGTCATGGATGATTTCCATGGCTCTAATTTTTGGTGCACCTGTAACAGTCCCTGCAGGAAACCCGCTCATAAGCGCATCGAAGGGATGTTTATCCTTTGCCAATATTCCCTTCACATCAGAAACGATATGCATCACGTGGGAATAATTTTCAATCACCATATTTTCAGGAATAGTGACCGAACCAAATTCGGCAACTCGTCCCACATCATTTCGCCCCAAATCCAAAAGCATCAAATGTTCGGCACATTCCTTTTCATCATTGATGAGATCATCAGCCAGGGCTCTGTCTTCTTCGTCAGTAAGTCCCCGTTGCCGTGTGCCGGCGATTGGGCGAATTTCCACGATCCCATCTTCCACTTTTACCAATAATTCTGGGGACGCGCCAATAATATCAAAATCTTTAATCTTTAAATGGAACATGTAGGGTGATGGGTTGATGGTTCGTAATGCTCGATAAAGTGTTGTTGGCTCTACAGAAGTTTGTCGTTCAAATCGCTGGCTCAAGACCAATTGAAAAACGTCGCCATCCACAATATGTTCTTTTGCTTTTAGTACAGCTGATTCGAATGTATCCTGATTAAAATTGGAAGACACTTCACTTTTTTCCACTCGGACCGGCGTTTGGTAATCCACATCAGAATGTAGAGATTCGCCAATGATATCAATCCTGGAATGGGATGCATCAAATTGTACTTTCAAATCTAGGTTTGAATCCACCTTTACATTGGAGATTACCAACGCCGAACCTTTCAGATGGTCAAAGGCAATCATATCTTCAAAAAGCATAAAAACTGCTTCGGGGACATCCATGGCAGAATCTGTGTGTGTAGGAATATCTTCTACCCAAGCAATGGTTTCGTAACCGAGATAGCCCACCAATCCACCAGTGAAAGAAGGAATTTCCGGGAGCTTCACCATATTATATTGGGATTGTGTTTCCCGAAGTAAATCCAGAAAGGGCTTATCTATTTCAATGGATTTCCCATTTTCGGTGATACATGTTTGTCCGTCTTTATGAGATAATATCTTTTGCGGATTGATTCCCACATAAGAGTACCGCGCATATTGATTCCCTTTTTCTACCGACTCCAGCAAAAAGGCATATTCCGCTTTCTTGGAAAGATGAACCCACGCCGCTACCGGTGTAAGCAAATCAGCTAATATCCGCTTATAGACGGGTACAGTCTTGGATCCGTGGGAAACCAAGTGCTTAAATTCGTCGAATGTGAGTTGTGTTTTATCCATTTTGAGCAAAAAAAAACCCCGAAATTATCAGGGTTTAAGCATAGTCAGCATGTACAGGTATTCCTGGGACTATGAAACCCCTTCGTGGTTAAAAAACCAATACCAGCTGTAATAATTATTTGTGTTTATGTCAATCATGAGCGGGAATATTAAGGACAGGAATGAACGGGAACCAACCTTATTTTACTTTTTCTGCAATTTTTTTGAAATATGGTAAATGGGTCCAAAAATGGCTGCGATGTCGTCTTTATCCAATTTCCCTTTAAGTTTATTAGCCAGACGATCAATGATTTCCTGTTCGCGGTTTGGGTCCCCAACATTGATACTACCGGACGCCTTGATCTCCCCAATTTCTTTGGACACAGCGAATCGCTTTACAAGCAGATCCAACATTTGGTCATCATAATAATCAATTTTTTGGCGCAATTCTTTAATTTTGTCTTTTGGTTCCATGAAAAAAAGTACGGAAGGCTATCTATGAGTAAAAAGGATTTTATTATTCATTCTTGTGGAGAAAAAAGAAGGTGAGAAAGAATTTATTGTAAACATCATTTTGGAAGCAAATAATCCTTTAAGTCAGAAAATTTCTTAGACATTTTAATGGAAATTCTTTCCTTTTTCATGGCAATTTGTAATGAATCTGTTAAGGGTATATTCTCCCCGATAATAGGTTCAATCACATCTGCGAATTTCCCCGGATGTGCCGTGGAAAGTACAATCCCCTTTGTTCGAGAATTTGTTTTTTCTCTATATTCATTTAATCCCAAAACACCGATTGCTGTGTGCGGGTCGATTAGATAGTCAAAGTTATTATGGATATTTTGGATGCAGTCTTTCGTCTCGTCATCTGAAAAACTCCAACTGGAAATATCCTTCTTTATCAGGTTTATATCATCATCAAACAAGGTTTGAATTCGATCTAAATTACTGGGGACACCCACATCCATAGCATTGGATATTGTTTGGATAGCGTCCTGATCTTGAAGGGTGCCACTGTTTAAAAAGTATGGAAAAGTATCATTGGCATTTGTTGCAGCAATAAATTTTTCCACAGGAATTCCCATGCGATTTGCAAACAATCCAGCGGTCAAATTCCCGAAATTCCCACAGGGAACACTAAAAATAATAGGATTGTTTTCACCACATTGTTTCCAAGCCCAGGCATAATAAACAGATTGGGGGAGAAGCCGGGCCACATTGATAGAATTAGCTGAACTCAAGGTGAATCGGCTCCGTAATTCAGCATCTTGAAAAGCAGATTTAACCATGCGCTGACAATCATCAAAAGTGCCGTTAATTTCTAAAGCAGTAATATTTCCACCCAAGGTGGTAAGTTGTTTTTCCTGAATTGCACTAACGCGATTGGATGGATAAAGAATAATAACCTTAATGCCTTCAATATTGAAAAAACCGTTAGCGACTGCGCTGCCCGTATCACCGGAAGTGGCCACCAAAATGGTGATTTCCTTATTTTCATTTTCAAGAAAATGCGACATAGTACGGGCCATGAAGCGAGCGGCAAAATCTTTGAAAGCTAATGTGGGTCCATGGAATAATTCCAATACAGAATCGGTCTCATTTAATTTTTTTATTGGGATTGGGAAATCAAAGGCTAATTCACAAATATCAGATAATTGAGCCAGCGTTAAATCATCTTTTGTAAATGGGTGAATCATGCCAACAGCACATTCGGAATAGGATAAATTTGATTGGAAAAAGTCAGTCCCTAAATGTGGAATAGTTTCAGGCATATAAAGACCACCATCTTCAGCTAATCCTTGGAATAATGCATCCTTAAATCCAACAGATACAGCGTTATTTTTTGTGCTAAAAAAGCGCAAGAATCAGTCCAGTATTTCTGGTGGTTTCGTGTGAATAGGTGAGCAATATGCTTTGCTTTCTAATCCTGAATTTTGAAAAGCATTCACCATGGCTCTTCCAATTTCTTCGGCTTTTTCTAAAGAGTCCGATAAGGAAAAAACAGCAGGGCCAGATCCGGAAATTCCACAACCAATTGCACCCGAATCCAGAGCGGATTGCCGTACTTTATTATATCCGGGAATGAGCTTGGCGCGATGGGGTTCTGCAAAATGATCTACCATGGATCTTCCCAATAATTCAAAGTCTGATTCATGAAGCCCCAGAGTAAAACCAGCCAGGTTTCCCGCTTGTTGCACTGCTGTATTCAAGGGAATATTTTCCGGAAGAATTTCTCGCGCTTCTTTTGTATTAATCGTCATTTCGGGTAAAACAGCGGTACTGAATAAGTTTTTTGGTACTGGCAAATTCAGGATATCCAAAGGGTCATAACTGCGGATTAGGATGATACCACCAAAAAGTGTAGGTGCAATATTGTCCGCATGGAATCCGCCGGATGCTACTGCTTCGCCCGCCAAACCATGAATCAATAAATCATTCAAAGATACTGGATTGCCTAATAATTCATTTGCCCCAAATACAGCCGCCGCTGCACTGGCAGAACTGGAGCCAATTCCACTTCCCGGAGGAATCCCTTTTTCAATATGAACCTTAAATCCTTGTTTGCTTCCCACAGCATCCAAGAGCGATAAGATTGCTTTTCCTGCCGTATTCTTTTCAGGATTAAGAGGGATCGATTCATGTTTTATTCCGGACATAGCAATTTTTATCCCCGGTGATTCTTGTATTTCAATCTTTACAATATCGCCGGGATCGGAAATAGCATATCCGATACAATCAAACCCGCAGGAAACATTGGCCACCGAAGCTGTTGCCCGGATTCGAATTGAATTATTTACCATGGATATTCCACCAATAAGGGTCAATAAAATTTATTAATCCTATTTTGTCTCCCCTATAAGTAGGGGAGAATTAAAGCCTGTCCAGAGCGAAGCCGAAGGGTGGGGTCAGAGAAAATGTAATAAATGTTGATAATCATTATACTGCCCTATATCCGTTTAATATATCCTTTTTTAACCAGAAGTTCCGCCATAAGAATTGCACCGCCGGCAGCACCACGAACCGTATTATGAGAAAGGGCGACATATCGAATATCAAAAAATTTATCTTCTGCTAAACGCCCCACACTCACCGCCATCCCTTTTTCTAAATTTCGATCTAGTTTTGGTTGGGGACGATTTTCTTCTTCAAAATAAATGATGGGTTGTTTTGGTGCCATGGGAAAGTTTTGATCCTGGGGGATTCCCTTAAAATCAGTCCAAATTGATTTTATTTGGTCAAGAGTTGGGATATTTTCTTTAAATGTTACATGAACCACGGCAGTGTGCCCGTCAATAACTGGAACTCGCGTACAAATGACTGAAATCTCAATTCTATCTATATTTTGAATTCCGGATTCTGTTATCCTTCCCAAAATTTTCAAAGGCTCTTTTTCTGTTTTTTCTTCTTCACCGTCAATAAAGGGTATCACATTATCCTGCATCTCTAGAGATGAGATGGTTGCCTGTCCACCACCGGAAAGTGCCTGCAATGTGGTTACTTGAACTTTGGCCACGGGGAATCCTGCTTCTTCCAGAGCAGTTAGAGTGACTAAATAAGATTGGATTGAACAATTGGGTTTCACTGCCACAAATCCGCTTGATGGCAAATTCCGATTGGATTGTTGCATGGGAATAATGTCTGAATGATCCGGATTAATTTCAGGTATAATCATGGGAACATCATCCGTCCAACGATTGGCAGAACTATTGCTGATTAGGGGATAGCCAGCTTTGGCATATTCAAATTCTATATCACGGGTGGCTGCTTTTTCAGGAAGATCCATGGCGGAAAAGACACAAGCTACGTTTTCGGGAATAGCGTCAAAATTTCGGACATCTCGAACAATCCTATTTTTTATTGAATTTGGAATATTTGTGGACATGAGCCAGTTCCCATCCACTGCATCCACATATTTTTTTCCAGCTGAACGGGGGGATGCAGCTACATCTACCACTTGAAACCAAGGATGATTTTCCAGGATGCGTAGGTAATTTTGGCCCACCATTCCAGTGGCGCCTAATACACTAACAGCAATTTTTTCTTTTACATTTTGCATTTTAATATATCTCCCAAAACCCCAGCAGCTGTGACTTCTGCACCTGCGCCATGTCCTTTAATAACCATGGGTGTATCGTGATATCTTCGGGTTGTAAACACAAGAAAATTTTCTCGTCCATTTTGGTGAAAAAATGGATTGTTTTCTCCCACAGTATTTAATCCTACAATTGCTTTTTCTCCTTCCCAAGTTGCGATATATCTTAAAACTTTTTTTTCTTTTTTCGCTGATTCAAATCGATCTAGAAAATAAGAATCAAATTTGGCTAATTGGTCTAAAAATTCATCCACGGATAAATTTGGGTCCATTTCAGATGGAATTAGATTTTCCACGCTTACATCAGATAATTCGAGTTGTACACCGGTTTCTCTGGCCAATATGAGAATTTTCCGGGCAACATCCATTCCATTTAAATCGTCTCTTGGATCCGGCTCTGTGAATCCATTTTTCCGGGCTTTTTTCACCAATTGACTAAAAGGAATCGACCCATCAAATTGACTAAATAAGTAACTCAAAGTTCCCGACATAACACCTTCAATTTTTTCAATCGTATCGCCAGTATCTATCAGTGTTTGTAAAGTTTCGATGATGGGAAGTCCGGCGCCCACATTTGTCTCATATTTAAATTGTGCGCCACTCGTTTTTGAATTCTCTCGAATTGAATCATAATAATTCTGATTCATAGAATTGGCGAGTTTACTGGCGGAAACAACCGATACTCCTTTTTCAATTAAGAATGCTGTTTGTTCCGCAACAACCGGTGAAGATGTTACATCTACAAAAATAGAATTTGGCGCGTCTATTGCCTTTGAAATAAATTGGTCAAGATTTGCAATTTCACCCCCATCCAAATCATCCATAACCGTGTCAAGATTAACCCCGTTTTGATTAAGAATCATTTTTCGGCTATTGGAAATACCGCACACACATAAATCTTTTTTCTCATGTAATAGTTTTATGAGTTCTGTCCCGACTAATCCTGTACCAATTATGAAAATATTTCCTGTATTTTGCGCTGAAAATAAGTAAGAATGTAAAGAACGAATTGCGGGTTTAACATCCTCGTTATTGATGATAAATGAAATATTTCTTTCCGATGATCCTTGAGCAATAGCAATGATATTTACATTTTTGTTTCCCAAAACACTAAATAGTTGACCCGAGATTCCCGGTGTGTGTCGCATGCCTTCTCCAACAACTGCGATGAGGGATAAATTTTCTTCTATTTTTATGGAATCGATAAAATGTTTTTTCAATTCGAAGGCAAATTCATTTTTCAAAAGGGATTCTGCAACTTCCACTGCTTCTGGTTGAATGGCAAAACAGATTGAATGTTCACTGAAGACTTGTGATACTAGAATAATATTTATTTTTTCCGTTGCCAATGCATCAAAAACACGACCTATTACACCATAGCGCCCAATCATTCCAGCTCCTTGAAACCGAATTAAGGTGATATCGTATAGAGATGAAATTCCTACGGCAAAATGCTCATCTAATTCTCTATTTTGTGTTATGATGGTTCCGGGGTTATTCGGCTCAAATGTATTCTTAATCTGAATCGGAATCGATTTGTAAAGCGCAGGAATCATGGTGGGAGGGAAAATGACTTTTGCGCCGGCATGGGCTAATTCCATGGCTTCTTCATACGTAATATGAAAAATTGTTTTTGCTTCCGGAACAATATTTGGGTCGGCGGAAAGAATTCCATTTACATCGGTCCAAATCTCGATGGAAGAAGCATTGAGTGCTGCACCAAAAATAGATGCGGTATAATCTGAACCACTTCGACCTAAAGTGGTGGTTTGTCCTTCATCCGTTGCGCCTATAAATCCTGTAATGATTTGCATTTTATCCCGATTCTTACAATAAGCTCGAATCTGGTCGTAAGACCGTTGGTAATAGACGTAGGCATTCCCGAAATGGTTATCAGTTAAAATAACATTTCGTGCATCCAATTGCTCTGCTGGAATATTTTTCTGGGTTAATAAATGAGATAGTATTGCAGAAGAAAGGCGCTCACCATAAGATAGGATTTTATCTTGTGTTTGACTTGTAATTTGTTTTTTATTGCTTACAGAACGGAGATCAGTTTTTAGTTCATTTAGATAATTTTCAACCTGATTCTTGATTTCTGAGACTCCTGCTGGAAAAAGTTCATCGATGATTTCAAAATGATGATTCGAGAAATCTTGAAATCCAGTTTGGATAGAATCACCTTTCGCAGCAGACTTGGATAGATCTAATAATTTGTTTGTTACTCCACCAAAAGCAGAGAGAACCACAGCGATTTTTGTATCATTATTTTGATTCAGAATAATATCTGTGATCGTGTTGATTCGCGTAACATTGGCAATAGATGATCCGCCAAATTTTAGTATTTTAATTTTCATGTTGAATTAAAAAAGCAATAAATAGTGCATTTGATTGGTAGGAAAATTACGAGTCTTTTTTGATTGGATTCGATTGATTAATTCCCAATTATGACTTAAATAGAATGTCAATCTACCGTAATTTTTATACGTTTAATTGGTGAATTAAAATCAATTAGATTAAATAAATGGATTAAAAAGTGGAATCAAACAGTCATAAAAATATTGCCATTGTTGGTGCGGGAAATCTTGGGCAGGCACTTGCAAATGGTCTGGTTAAATCAGGCGTCTTTTCTGCCGAAAATATTACATTAAGTCGGCGGACGACTTCAGAATTATCATCTTTCGAAGAAAATAATTTTAGAGTTACCAATCATAATTCAAAAGCCGTGGATGATAGTGATTTAATTATTATTGCAGTTGGCCCACAGGATGCAACACCCGTTTTGAATTCTATTAAGAAAAATCTGAAACCGGAAAAACAAATTCTTATTTCTACTATGACTGGTGTTTCCATAACGTCGATTCAAAAAGTTGTTGGTCAGCACATTCCAATTGTTCGGATTATGCCTAACACAGCTGTCTCTATTTGCGAGTCTATGACGTGCATTGCTGCAAATGACGAACATTCCGATTCACTGGAAATTGTAAAGAATGTATTTGATAAATTGGGCAAAACATTAATTGTTAAAGAGAATTTGATTGCGCCTGCTACGGCTCTTTGTGGTTCCGGATTAGCTTTCTTTCTTCGCGCAGTTCGGGCAGCGTCTCAAGGAGGAACAGAAATTGGTTTCCATGCAGAAGAAGCAATCTTGCTTGCAGCCCAAACAGCTCGGGGTGCTGCATCTTTGACCCTTCAATCTGAAATGCACCCGGAATCAGAAATTGATAAAGTGACCACGCCGAAAGGCATTACCATTTCCGGTTTGAATGAAATGGAGCATCAGGGATTTAGTTCAGCAATGATTCGGGCGATTGTTCGATCAGCCAATAAAATTGATACGCTTATTAAGGAATCTTAAAAAATGCAATTCTCGGTATTGGCATCCATAATATTTATGCATAAGATTGGTCATGGAATTACAAAATATCTTTTGGTGGAAGCAGTCCTATAACATGAATCAGTTAAACACTTTCGTAAATAATAATAATTTAAGTGGGGGCGAAGCTTTGTAACCGGAAGGAGAAGCTTTAGTAAAAACCCCCAAGGATTTTAATTCTTGGGGGTTTTTTTTTACATTAATAAGGAAAAGAATTATGTGCGGTATATTTTTATACAAAGGACAAAAACTAAATTGGGAGTCGTTGGAAGGTGATATCAATCTGATACGCTACCGAGGTCCTGATAATACACACCATGAAATGATTGGGAATGATGTGCTATTTTCCTTTCACCGCTTGGCAATTATGGGGACGACAGAAAGGGGTGACCAACCCATGAAGCATCCTAATGATGATTCACTTACTCTGATCTGTAATGGAGAAATTTATAATTATAAAGATCTGGCTAAAAAATACAATTTTAATTTGGTAACCGGTTCTGACTGTGAAATTATTTTACTTTTATTTAAAAAATTTGGTATTGAAAAAACAGTCCAAGAATTGGACGGTGTTTTTATGTTTGTGATTCTTGATGAGGGTACGGGCCAACTTTTCGCGGGCCGGGATCCCATGGGCGTTCGACCCGGATTTATGGGTCGTGATGGAGAAGAAATCATGATAGCTTCAGAAGCAAAACCACTCATAAAATATTGCAAGGAAATTTCTCCTTTCCCTCCTGGGACTTGGTGGCATTCCGAAAAACCAAATCACTTTAATTCATTTTTTCTATATAATGGAATTCAGATTCAAGAGAAAACTGAAGAAGACATTTGTGTTAAAATTAGATCTTTATTAATAGAGTCTGTTAAAAAGCGGCTCATGGCAGAACGGGAAATTGGATGTCTCCTATCCGGCGGATTGGATTCAAGTTTGATCTCTGCTTTGGTGAATAAATATTATGAGGGACCAAAACTCAATACGTTTACCATTGGACTTCCCGGGAGTATTGATCTTGAATATGCACAAACTGTTGCGGATCATTTGGAGACGAACCATCACCAAATCGAAGTGTCAGAGTCGGATTTCCTGAATGCCATTGAAACAGTGATTTACAATATTGAATCTTATGATACAACCACTGTTAGAGCCAGTGTGGGCAATTATCTCGTCTCCAAATACATTTCAGAAAATTCGGATTGCAAGGTAATCTTTAATGGCGATGGCGCCGATGAAGCGTGTTGCGGGTACGTTTATTTAAAGAATGCACCCACAGCGGATGCGCTCCAAAAAGAAAGTGAAAAACTGGTGAAAGAAATTCATTACTTTGATGTCCTTCGATCGGATCGGAGTATTAGTTCAAATGGATTGGAAGCGCGAACGCCTTTTTTAGATAAAGCATTTGTGAAATATTATCTTTCAATTCCTGCTGAATTAAAATCATTTAATGGCATTAACCGATTAGAAAAACATCTTTTAAGAAAAGCATTCGAGAGTCAAAATCTTTTGCCAGACGAAGTATTATGGCGTAGGAAATGTGCCTTCTCTGATGGTGTCAGTGCCAAAAAGAAATCTTGGCACCATATTATACAAACATTTGTTGATGCGAAAATATCGGATGATGAATTTGAACAAGAGCGAAAAAAGATTAATCATTGTATGCCAATCTTAAAAGAGAGCTATTATTACCGAAAAGTGTTTGAGTCTCATTTTGGTGGACATGAAGAATTAATTCCCCATTTTTGGATGCCAAATTGGACAGATGTAATTGATCCATCAGCACGAGAATTAGATAATTATCAGGAATAAATTTTTGTGTTTTAAGGGTTTGGGACCGTTGAGTTAGATAAAACAAATTCAATTTTAAGTCTTAATTTCCGCTCCGAATTTCCTAGGTCTTAAAGTTAAAATGTGTTCGTTTGTAAACGTTACAAGATCAATTACGCACTTTAATATTTGGACACTTAAAAACATGAGTACACAAACTAAACGCGTGGCATTCCATACTTTGGGATGCAAACTAAATTTCTCAGAGACGGCAACAATCTCCCGCGATTTTATTCGCCATGGATATGAAAAAGTTGATTACCGAGATGAAGCGGATATTTATGTCCTGAATACCTGTTCTGTGACTGAAAATGCGGATCGGGAAGCGCGAAAACTTATACGTCAAGCCAAGCGCCGAAATCCTAATTCATCCGTGGTAGTAATTGGGTGCTATGCCCAACTTAAGCCTAACGATATTGCCGCCATTGATGGTGTGGATATTGTTTTGGGCGCAGAAGAAAAATTCAATTTATTAAATCATTTGGATGGCATTGATCTCAATAGTGGGATGAAAGTATTTCACTCCGAAATTGACCATGTACATGGATTTACGTCTTCATATTCTACCGGTGAAAGAACGCGATCTTTCTTGAAAATCCAAGACGGTTGCGATTACACGTGTTCATTTTGTACAATTCCATTGGCGCGGGGAGAAAGCCGAAGTGACACAATAGAGAATACCTTAAAAACCGCCAAAGACGTGGCTGCAACCGACGCAAAAGAGATTGTTCTTACAGGTGTGAATATTGGAGATTTCGGGAAAGGGACATCGGAATCATTCTTTGATCTTATACAGCAATTAGATTGTTTGGATGGGATTGACCGTATTCGGATTTCATCCATTGAACCGAATCTTCTCACCAATGAGATTATTGAATTTTGTGCATCTTCTAAAAAATTTATGCCCCATTTTCACATTCCTTTGCAATCCGGTTCAGATAAAATATTAAGCGCAATGCGCCGAAGATATAAACGTGATTTGTATGAAGATCGTGTTGATAAAATTAAATCATTAATGCCGGATTGCTGTATTGGCGTAGATGTGATTGTGGGCTTCCCAGGTGAAACAAATGACGAATTTCTGGATACGTACAATTTTCTAAATGAGTTGGATATTTCGTATCTCCACGTATTTACCTATTCAGAGCGTTCCAACACAGATGCTGTTGAAATGGGTGAGGTGGTTCCCAAAGATGTTCGAGCAGAACGAAGTAAAATGCTGCATATTCTGTCGGATAAAAAGCGTCGTTTTTTCCATGAACAATTCATGGATCAAAGGCGTCATGTCTTATTTGAAAATATGAGAAATGGGAAATTGTTCGGGCATACTGATAATTATATCCAAATCCAAATGGATGGGGAGCCGGAGATGGTCAATACAATCCACCCTGTGAAACTTACCTTGAATCATGGTGCTGTTGTTGATGCCCAACTGTAATTATTTACAACGTAATTATGTAATGCAGCGTTTTTTTTATTACACTTTAAATAATTACGTTTTACTCTTCTTATGATCCGTCTTGAAAACCTGTCCAAATCCTTCCCGGACGGCGACCTATTTAATAATGTAAATATATCTATTAAACGTGGGATGCGTATCGGGCTCGTTGGTCCTAACGGTTCCGGGAAAACCACATTACTCCGAATTATGTTGGGGAAAGATTCAGCTGATTCAGGGAATGTACAGATTGATAAATCCACTACCATTGGATATTTAGCACAAGATATAGTTGCCGGCACAGGACGATCCATTTTAGAAGAAGTGCTGGTTGCCTACCCGGAAGTACGTGAATTGGAAGGAAAAATTCTTGCCCTATCTGAAGCTATTTCCAAAGATCATGAAAATATGGATTTAGTGAATAAATTGGGCGATGCTCAACATCGATTTGAAGCTTTGGGCGGTTGGAATCTTGAAGATAAGGCAAAAAAGATTTTGAGCGGACTTGGGTTTGCTGATGAAAAATTCATTGAACCCATGGATGTATTCTCAGGTGGTTGGCGAATGCGTGTTGCCTTGGCATCTATTCTGCTGCAAGAACCGGATATTCTATTTTTGGATGAACCCACAAACCATTTAGATCTGGAAGCAACCATTTGGCTAGAATCATTTTTGTCTAGTTGGAAGGGTGGCATGCTTATGATTAGTCATGATAGAGCCTTTTTAGATCGTTCCATAAATAACATCCTTGAAATTGATCTGAAAAAGATCACACTGTATCGTGGGAATTATACACAATACACAGAAGAAAAGGCGTTGCGCTTGGAGCAGCATAGGAACGCATTCAGGAACCAGCAAAAACAAATTAAAGATACAGAGCGCTTTATAGAACGATTTCGATCAAAGAATACAAAAGCGACCCAGGTACAAAGTCGTGTAAAAATGTTGGATAAATTAGAGAAAATCGAAGCGCCTACGGAACAAAATCATGCCATGAATTTGAGATTGCCTCAGCCGAACCGATCGCCTTTGAATGTGGCAGCCTGTCGGAATGTGACCAAACACTATGGGGAAATCGAAGTATTCAATGCTATGGACATGATGGTGGAACGGGGACAAAAAATTGGATTGGTCGGACATAATGGTGCAGGGAAATCAACTCTTTTGAAAATGTTGGCAGGTGTGGAATCGGTTACATCCGGCGCAGTGCGTATTGGCTCAAGCGTGGAAAGCGCCTACTATGCTCAACATCAATTAGAAATTTTAAATCCGGATGAAACGGTGTTTGAATCGATTCAAAAGGTGAGTCCCGGTTGGAGTGAAAATGAAATGAGAACCTATCTAGGCAGTTTCATGTTTTCAGGCGATGAGATTGAAAAATTTGTAAAGGTGCTTTCCGGTGGTGAAAAAGCGCGGGTAGCCTTGGCAAGAATGCTGGTAAAACCATCTCATTTACTGCTATTGGATGAGCCAACAAATCATTTGGATATGGTTACCCGAAATGTGGTGGAACGAGCGCTCATTCAATTTTCAGGTTCTATTGTTTGTATTTCTCATGATCGACACTTTTTAAATAGTGTCACCAATCTCACCTGTGAAGTGGGCGGTGGTGGCATCCGATTGTTTGAAGGGAATTACGAATATTACGAGTGGAAAAAACAGGAAGAAAAATCTGCTGAATCTCCAAAGTCAAAAATAAAAAGTGAGTCAAAAGGAAAGTCCGATTATAAAAAACGGAAAAAGGTTCGAAATCGTTTAGCGTGGATCGAAAAGCGATTCAAGTCCATCGAAACAGAATTAAAAAATCAGCGATTCATTACCCAAGATCCAGCCAATGGTGACGATTATGAATTGCTCCAAAAATCCATGGAATTAATGTCTACCTTGGAAAACGAATATTTAGAATTGATGGAAGAGCAGGAAGAGCTAACTAACCACGTGTAAAAACCCAGTTGAACTCCTGTGAGAGTAATGGATTGAATTTGTATCCATCTTGATTGAAATTCTTTAATAATTCAGGTTGATTTATTCCATGAGTGATTAAATAGTGAACCATGGCTCCCCGAGCCTGTTTCGCAAAAAACCCAATCACTTTAAATGCATTATTTTTCTTTTCTTTAAATTGGATAGTTATGATTTTTGATTTTAGTTTTTTTTGATTGATTGTTTTAAAATATTCATTCGATGCCAAATTGATTATGATTTTATTTTCAGCCTGGTTCAAGAGATTCGTTATCTCATTTTTCCAAAAGATATTCAGATTGTTTCCGGATTCAGTCGAAAGATTAGTTGCCATGGGCAAACGATAAGGCTGGATTAAATCAAGAGGATGTAATACACCATATAAGCCAGAAAGTATTCGTAAATGAGCATGTGAAAACTCAAGTTGTTTAGGATTAAATGATTTTGGTTTTAAGCATTTAAAGACTTCACCGGAATAGGTAAATAATGCTTGTTTAGAAATTCTAGGAGAAGACGTCAAATCAAAATTTTGAATATCCGCAAAGGTGGATTCGGATAATTTTTGACTAATTGACATTAACTTGCCAAGGTCTTCTACCGATTTATTTTTTAATAAATTAATTAGTAGATGTGATTGTTTTATTGCATTGGGGATGGATGACGGAACCCCGTTTATAGGTGAAAAATCTTGTGATTTAGAAGGTGAAAGTAATACAATCATTTTAGGGCTGAACTAAAAGGTGGGAATTGCTTGGCTAAGATTTACTCCTCATACTCTTGAATGGGAGGGCAGGTGCAAATCAGGTTTCTATCACCGAATGCATTATCGACCCGTCCAACAGTTGGCCAGTATTTATGCTCTTTTAACCATGGGGCAGGATAGGCAGCGGTTTGCCTAGAGTAAGTGTAAGGCCATTCATCTGCCGTTACAACTCCGGTCGTATGGGGTGCATTTTTTAAAGGATTATCATTCGCATCTAATATTCCATCCACGACATCCTGAATTTCTTGTCGAATAGAAATCATGGCATGGCAGAAGCGATCCATCTCTGTTTTAGATTCACTTTCTGTGGGTTCAATCATAAGCGTTCCAGGAACAGGAAAGGACATGGTGGGTGCATGGAATCCATAATCCATGAGTCGTTTAGCCACATCTTCATCAGAAATGCCGGATTCTTTTTTCAAATCCCGTAAATCAATAATGAATTCGTGGGCGTTATAACCACTGATACCTCGGTAAAGAATAGGAAAATGTTCTACCAGTTTTTTTGCCATATAATTTGCATTCAGAATGGCAACTTGAGTTGCCCTTTTTAGTCCATCTCCGCCCATCATGGCTATATAAGCCCATGAGATTGGTAAAATGCTACTGCTTCCAAAAGGCGCTGCTGAGACAGCATGAATGGCTTTTTCTCCCCCTGTTTTAATTTGGGAATGTCCGGGCAAAAAAGGAGCCAAGTGATCTTTGCAAACGATGGGTCCCATACCGGGGCCACCGCCACCATGGGGAATACAAAAAGTTTTATGAAGATTAATATGCATCACATCTCCACCGAATTCTCCGGGCTTACAAAGCCCCACCATTGCATTCAAATTGGCGCCATCTAAATAAACTTGGCCGCCATGGGAATGAACAATATCGCAAATTTCTTTAATGGTGTGTTCAAATACACCGTGAGTAGAAGGGTAAGTAACCATAATCGCAGATAGGTTTTCAGAATGGAGTTTAGCTTTTTCTACTAAATCATCTTTGGAGATATTACCGTGTTTATCACATTGCACCACCACCACTTTCATTCCAGCCATCACTGCCGAAGCAGGATTGGTTCCGTGTGCGGATGCTGGAATTAAACAAATATTTCGGTGGTTATTCCCATTGGAATTATGAAAAGCGCGAATAACCATTAGCCCTGCATACTCTCCTTGAGCACCAGAGTTGGGTTGCATAGAAATGTCATCGAAACCTGTGGCTTCCACCAGCCAGTCGCCCAGTTCGCCAATGAGTTCACGATATCCTGTGGTTTGGTCATCAGGAGCAAATGGATGGATATTTGAAAATTCCGGCCAAGTAACTGCTTCCATTTCTGTGGTGGCATTCAGTTTCATGGTACAAGATCCTAAGGGAATCATGCTTGTATTCAGGGATAAATCTTTTGTTTCCAATCGGTGGAGGTAGCGAAGCATTTCTGTTTCTGACCGGTGCGAATGAAAAACTGGATGATCCAAATAGGAAGAAGTTCTGATTAAATCCGATGGAATGGTGGTTATAGTTTTATCGGTTTTGGGAACATTGAAAATAGAAAGTAATTCTTCAATGTGGACTGCAGTCGTTGTTTCATCAATGGAAACACCAACGGTTCCATCGCCAAAATCCCGTACATTCAATTCTAATTTTTTCGCTTTCTCATGCCAATTACTGGCTTTAAACCGAACCGTATCAAAGAAAGAATTATGGATAAGTTTAATCCCCGAACCTTCCAATGAGTAGGCCAATTTTGCTGTTAAAGAATTAACGCGTTCTGCAATCTCTTTTAACCCTTTTGGTCCATGATAAACGGCGTACATCCCTGACATGATTGCTAACAGAACTTGAGCCGTACAAATATTGGATGTGGCTTTTTCCCGCCGAATATGTTGTTCGCGAGTTTGGAGCGCCATTCGAAGTGCTGAATTACCATGTATGTCTTTGGAAACGCCAATAATTCTTCCTGGGATTTTTCGTTTAAACCCGTCTGAAGCCGCAAAAAAACCTGCATGAGGTCCACCATATCCCATAGGGACGCCAAATCGCTGAGCATTGCCAATGGCTGCATCTGCACCCATTTCTCCCGGTGTTTTAAGTAGGGTTAATGCTAAAAGATCTGTAGCCATGCATATGTATGATTTATTTTCATGTGCGGAATCGCACAGATCAGAAAAATCATGGATATACCCTTCCGTATCCGGATATTGTACCAATGCACCGAAGACGGATTCATCAAAATAGAATTGGTCATAATCTTGAATTTTAAGAATAATGCCCAGTGGTTCAGACCTTGTTTTTAAAACATCAATCGTTTGAGGATGACATTTATTTGAAATGAGAAATGTATTCTTATTTGGATCTCTGGTTGAATTGAAAAACATCAACATTGCTTCAGCTGCAGCCGTCCCCTCATCCAATAAGGATGAATTTGCTAAAGGCAATCCTGTCAAGTCTGACACCATCGTTTGAAAATTAAGTAAAGCTTCCAGCCGTCCTTGGCTAATCTCTGCTTGGTAGGGTGTGTATTGTGTATACCAACCGGGATTCTCTAAAATATTCCGTTTTATAACGCCGGGTACGACAGTACCATAATATCCCATACCAATATAAGAACGAAAAACAAAATTCTTTCCAGCCAATTCCTGAAGGCGTTTGATAGTTTCAGGTTCAGATTTTTTAGGTGGAAGATCTGGATATGATTTGGTAATAATATTATCTGGGACCACAATAGAAGAAAGTTCATCTAAAGACGTGAGCCCCAGTTCGGAAAGCATTTCCCGAATATGAATTTCCCGTGGGCCAAGGTGACGTTTAATAAAAGAATCAGACATAGTTCAAAAAGAAGAAAAATAGTTCGAAATGACTATACGAGATTAAAGAAATTCAACCTTTTAGCCTATTCTGAATTTAAATAGAGTCTCTTGTTTTTTGAATTTATTTAAGCCACATTGTAACCCATGAGAGATACAATTAAACACCCTTCTAATGAGGAAAGCTTAGTTAAGATCGGAGCCCGAGTTCTGATGAATGATGTTGAATGGAAAGTGGCTGAAATAAATAATGCAACTTTAACTCTTTATCGCGAAGGTGTTGGAGGAAATAGTCATACAATCCATAAATCGCTAAAAGAAGTGGAAAACATTATTATGGAACAAAGAGAATATTGAGATAAAATAGTCTTTTAAATATTCGGTTTTTGAAATTATATCGGTAAATTTATTGGCTTGAAATGAATAGATTAATTCCAAAAAGAGCCATGGGACCAATTCCCATGGTAAACTGTGGGGCTCCAATATATCAAACAGGAACCCAAAATAAATTTATATAATATGCACCGTTAGCGGTGCATTTTTTTTACACTGAGGTAACTATGTCTATGGAAAAACTAATCAACTTGCAGGGAATTGATACAAAACTGAAAGATTTAAATGATCTTTTAGGTGATTTACCATCAAGGGTAAATGAATTAAATCAACAAGAAGAATCAATAAAAAATTCTATCATTGAGGACAAGGAACGTTTGAAGGTCCTTGAAGTAGAATCACACAAAGGAGAAGTTCGAATTGCTGAAATCAATGGAAAGATAAATAAATTGAAAGATCAGCTTTTTTTGGTAACAAACAATAAGCAATACGATGCATTGATGAATGAAATGGATCATATGAAAGACGAACGGTCTACAATTGAATTGCAAACTCTTTCATATATGGAAGAAAAAGAAACTTTAGCAGAATCTGTTGAAACAATGGAATCTGATTTGGGATCCCTATCGAACGATTTATCGGGTAGAAGAGAAAAACTTGAAAAAGTAATATCAAATTCAGCTAATGAAAAATCATCTTTAGAAAAAAACCGTGCTATAGAATTAGATGGAATAGATTTAAATATTATTTCAATTTATAACAGAGTATTTGATGCACGAGATGGATTAGCAGTTGTGAATCTTTCTGGAAATGGGTGCGGGGGGTGTGGCGCTCATGTGCCCATGCAAAAAGTGACGGAAATTCGTTCTCTTTCTGCTATTCATCGATGTGATGTATGCGGAAGGTTTCTATATAGTGAAAATAATTCTGTAAATTAAATTGTGAAATTAACATTGAGTTGGTCGGATGGTTACTCCTGGCCTGCGTAAGCAGTCTAGGGGAGGAAAGTCCGGGCACCGCAGAACGGGATGCCCCATAATGAGGGGAGATTCGCATTAGCGAATCATGGAAAGTGCAACAGAAAGTAAACCGCTCTAGATGAGTTATGGGCTTGCCCAGAGTTTGTCGAAGAGTAAGGGTGAAAAGGTAGTGTAAGAGACTACCAGATTCTGAATAAATTCAGAATGCTTGTAAACCCCATCCGGTGCAAGATCGAATAGTCTCCGAGATGTTGTTCGCATCGTTGAAGGAGCGGGTAGATTGCTTGACTACAATGGTAACATTGTAGCTAGATGAATGACCATCCCTTTAGTTTTGAATTATTAAACTAAAGGACAGAACTCGGCTTATAGATCGACTCAATTTTATAATATATTATGCGTTGGATACTCCCAAATATTCAGTCTGATCAAGTCAGAAAAACAATGGACCAATATCAGGTACCAGAATCAATTGCGAAAGTGATGGTTGCTCGCAAATTAACTGATATTCATCAAACCAAAGAATTTTTCTCACCAAACATCGCTCATCTTCATGACCCTTTTTTAATGAAGGGAATGGAAAAGGCCGTAAATCGAATTATACAAAATATCGAGTCTAAAACTCCAATATTTATTTTTGGAGATTATGATGTGGACGGTACAACAGCCGCATCCTTGCTTTTTGTAGGACTCACTAATTTGGGTGCAAAAGCAAAAACCTATATTCCAAATAGGGAAAAAGAAGGGTATGGCGTCTCTGAAATGGGAATTGACAAAGCTGGGAAATTTGGAGCGAACTTATTCATTACCTGTGATTGTGGTATAAATGCCTTAAATCGCATCAATTATGCAAATGAAAAAGGGATTGACGTGATCATTACGGATCATCATATTCCCGGGAAAATCCTCCCGAATGCATTTTCTATCCTAAACCCAAAACAAGTTGATTGTGATTATCCATTTAAGGAATTGTGTGGAGGAGGAGTTGCATTAAAACTCATCACAGGTCTTGTAAATAAGATGGGGTATTCATTTGATATAATTACTGATCTAATGGATTTGGTTGCCTTAGGAACATCAGCAGATTTGGTGCCCATGAAAAATGAAAACCGAGTGTTTGTACACTATGGATTAAAAACACTAAGGACTACGCGCCGTCCAGGGCTTCGAGAATTACTGAAAGTTGCGAAAGTCGATATTGAACGAGACCTTTCTGTAACTCAAGTGGTATTTCATGTTGCGCCAAGAATTAATGCCGCTGGGCGATTGGGTGATGCAAATCGGTCTGTAGAATTATTAACAACGACAGATTCAAATATAGCCTATAAATTAGCTCAAGAATTAGATCAGGAAAATTTATCTAGACGAGCAATTCAGCAAGGCGTGGTGGATGATGCATTATTTCTCGTGAATTCTGAAGTTGATTTAGAAAATGATAAAGCTATTGTGTTGGGGTCAAGAGGATGGCACCAGGGAGTAGTTGGAATTGTTGCATCAAAGATTAAAGAAGAATTTAATCGACCATCAATTATCATTTCATTTGATGAAGAAGGGAATGGGAAAGGATCTGCCCGAAGTATAAAAGGATTGGATCTTTACAGTGCGTTAGCAGCAACTAGCCAGCATCTTGAAAATTATGGCGGCCATGCTATGGCGGCAGGGTTGGCAATACATGAATCAAAATTTAATGATTTCAGGAAAGCTTTTTTATCCTATTCCGATTCTGTGTTAAATGAAAATCACCTTGAACCCAAATTATATTTAGATTCAGAAATAAAGTTATCTGATTTAAACCACAGATTTATGGATTTTCTAAATAAATTGAGTCCATTCGGACCGGGGAATATGCGACCTAAATTTGTGGTAACGAATGCTGCAGTAATTGGTAACCCAAAGGTGATTGGAAACGGTGATCATATTCGGTTTCAAATAAAACAAAAACACACCGCCATTGATGTAGTTGGGTTCGGTTTAGCAAATCATTATCAAGATCTTATTTTAGGAAGCCCCGTAGATATTGCCTGCGTTGTAGAAACCAATGTTTGGAGAGGCAGGGAATCAATTCAACTAAATGCACGAGATATTCGATTGTCTTCAACTACATAACTCTTGTTGTAAATTCAAACTTAAACCCTTTAAAGTAGAACGACTTTTTGATGGATAATTTATTTTTTAGTGATGAACATATTATGATTCGTGACATGGTTCGCGAATTTGCAGATTCTGAGATTACACCCGTAGCTCAAGAATTAGATGAACTTGGAAAATTTCCAAGAAAGCTCGTAGATAAAATGGGCGAATTGGGACTTATGGGTATTATGATACCGGAAGAATATGGTGGTGCTGGCTTGGATATGGTTGCCTTTGCAACGGCAATTATGGAATTGGGAAGAGCGGATGCATCGGTGGCAATTACCATGGCTGCTCATTCATCTTTGGGGTCGCTTCCTATTCTAATGTTTGGGTCAGACGAGCAAAAAAATACTTATCTCCCCAAATTGGCAACTGGTGAAATGTTGGGGGCATTTGGCCTTACAGAACCGGATGCTGGGAGTGACGCTGGAGCAACAAAAACAAAAGCGGTTCGTGATGGAGATGAGTATATTGTGAATGGTGGAAAAATCTTTATTACAAATGTGGGCGAAGCGGGCGTCTTATCTTTCACATCCATCGTGGTGGAGAATGGTAAAAATCTTGGTATCGCTGCATTTACGATTCCCACAGATACTCCGGGACTTGAAATTGGCCCAAAAGAGAAAAAAATGGGATGGAGAGCCAGCGATACGCGACAATTATTTTTCAAGGATATGTGCATTCCAACATCCTCTATTTTGGGGACACCAGGAGACGGGTTTAAAACATTTATGAAAACGCTGACTTCCGGTCGAGTCTCAATCGGTGCATTATCTGTGGGGACAGCCGTGGGGGCTTATGAACGTGCATTAGCTTATTCAGCTGAACGGGTTGCGTTTGGAAAGCCCATTAATAAATTCCAATCTGTGGGATTTAAATTGGCCGACATGGCTACCAAAATTGAAGCATCAAAATTATTGGTTTTCCATGCTGCATGGATGAAGGACCAAGGTTTAGATATTACAAAAGAAGCAGCCATGGCAAAATTATTTGCCAGTGAAACGGCTATGGAAGTCACCACCGAAGCGATTCAAGTTCATGGTGGGTATGGCTATGTGAGGGAATATGATGTTGAACGCTTTTTCCGGGATGCAAAAATCCTTGAGATTGGCGAAGGAACCAGCGAAATCCAACGACTCATTATATCGAGAGAAATCCTTAAAGATATTCAGATCTAATGGCGGACGACCAAAAACCCAATCCTCTTGTCCAGTATTTTTTACTGGATAGATATTGGAAACAGTATCTGATTATTTTTAGTTTAATTTTGGCGATTTCTTTCCTTTTCCCTAGTGGAAAGGCTTTAAAATATTCCTATCAAGTTAATGATATAACTCAAGAACCAATCATTGCACCCTTTACGTACTCAATTCTAAAAACTGAAACAAAACTCCAGAATGATCTGGATGAAAAGAATAAATCCGTTCCATTTATGTTTAACCGAAGTGATGAAATTGTTTCAAATCAAAAAGATGCGTTAAGTGAATTCTTTGCTATGACAAACGAATTGCGGCATGCCATTTGGCGACTTGAAGAATCAAAACGATTGGTTTATGAAAGACGGTACCACAAACAATACGAAAAAGCTCGCTCCGAATTTGTTTCTGATAGTGCAAATCTTTCCATTCTCACAAATGAATTTCACAAAATTTATTCGTTTACAGTGGATAAACCAGACTGGCTATCCTATATAACACCTTTGCAAGATCCAAAATTTATGAAGGACTTAGATCGGAACTCCGACCATGTGATTCAAATCTGCAAAAATAGATGGACGGAGGGAATTTATGATATTACAATTGGTGATATAACCAGTCATCAGGTGATGGTGAATCAAAGTGATGTTCCAGATCTTGCCTCACCTACAAGTTTTAATGATCTTCAGTCCGCCTGGACAAAAGCGCGCAAAGAATTGCTTTCGGTCTTTTCGGATGGAGATTTATTCCGTGACCTGGGTTATGATCTCATCGTTGAATTTATGAAACCCAATTTGCTATTTGATCGGGAGATTACTGAACGTCGACAAATTGAAAGTTTAAATAAAGTCCCCCGTAGTCAAGGTGTAGTTTTAGAAAATGAATTGATTGTAGATGCGAATATAAGAATTACGGATGATGTTCTCCAAAAATTAAACTCACTTTCAGTGGCAGTCACAAAACAAGAAACCAATTCTGGTTGGGCGAAAATTGCATTGAGCTTTCTGGGGAGAATAATGATGCTTTCCGTTGTGGTTTCACTGTTTTTCGCTTTTTTGGTGGTGTACCGAGTCGCTATTTTCAGAGATTGGAAATTAGTTTTATTAATCTCCATTGTCTTCTTACTTCAATTGGGTTTAGCTCATACATTTGTGATTCGGTTAGAATGGTCAGAATACTTGATTCCTGTAACTGTCGGTGCCATGACCCTTACTATTTTATTTGATGCGCGAATCGGGTTTATGGCAACTACATCCATGGCAATCTTAATGGGACTTATGATGGGTCAGAATATCGATCTTGTGATTGTTTCCCTATTTACAGCAACAATTGCAGTTTATAATATCCGGGAATTAAGAAAAAGAACTCAATTATTCGTCACGATGTTTGCCCTCATTGCTGCCAGTATTTTCGTGATTGTAGGACTGGGACTATTTAAAGAGCATAATTGGAGTACCATGTTAGGTGATATTCAATTATTAACTATTAATAGTATTTTAGCACCAATTATAACTTATGGATTGATTGGTCTATTCGAGATTTTGTTTGAAGTAACCACCGATTTAACCTTAATTGAATTATTGGATTATGATCATCCTTTACTGAAACGTGCACAACAAGAAACCAATGGGACTTTTAATCACAGTATTGTAGTTGGAAATCTTGCAGAATCCTGCGCCAATGCAATTGGTGCCCATTCATTACTCTGTCGCGTGGGTGCTTATTATCATGATATTGGAAAAATGGCAAAGTCTGAATATTTTATTGAAAATCAATTCAGTGGTGAAAACAAACACGACAATCTTACCCATACTATGAGTGCGCGTATTATTCGTGCACATGTGAAGGAAGGATTAAACCTTGCCCGGGAATATGCACTTCCAAAAGTTGTTTCAGATTTTATTCCAATGCACCATGGAACAACTCGCGTAGAATATTTTTATCGTATGGCACTCAAAGATGCAGAAGAGTCTGGCGATAAAGTGGATGAAAGTTCTTTCCGATATCCTGGCCCAAAACCCAATACAAAAGAAACGGGTATCCTCATGATTTGTGAAGCGGTAGAAGCGGCAGTTCGATCCATTAAACAACCCGATATTTTTAAAATTGAAGCCATGATTGATAAAATAATTAAAGGTAGGATTGATGATGGTCAATTGAATGAGTGTCCGCTAACTTTAGATGAATTGAATAGAATTAAAGGCACCGTAGATGGCACAACCGGAATGCTTCCCGTCTTACGTGGCATATATCATATTCGGATTGAATACCCTGATGATCCTAAAAGTCCTGCTTCTGCATGATGATTATTTCTGTTGATTGCGATCCCCAATTAACATCACCAAATGTATCCCTTGTTGAAGAAATTGCTCATAGAGTGATAGAGCTAAATAAGATCGCTTCGGGAGAAGTTTCAATCATATTTGGATCTGACCAATTATTGTCATCACTCAAAAAAGAATTCTTTCATAAAGATCAATGGACAGATGTTATTGCATTTCGTTTAAATGATTATGACGAAAAAGAATTGGACGGAGAAATCTATATTAGCTTGCCGAGAGCGAAGGAAAATGCCACGTCATTTAATGAACCTTACGAAAAAGAAGTGACACGGTTAATCATTCATGGATTCCTTCATTTGTTAGGATTTGATGATGAATCAGATGAAGAAAAAAAAGAAATGACAAAATTAGAAAATGAATTTTTAAACCAGACTAACTGGCAAAACCTTTTTGAGACTTAAATGAATAAACAACTCGCTGCAGAAAAATTTGTAAAACTTTTAGATATTGTTGAAAAACTCCGTGGACCTGATGGGTGTCCTTGGGATAAAGAACAAACACACGCTTCCCTACTGCCCTATTTTATTGAGGAAGCATATGAAGTGATGGAAAGTGTTGATGAAGGCGATTTTGAGACATTTCAAGAAGAATTGGGTGACATTATGCTCCATGTGGCGCTACAAACACAAATTGCATCAGAAGATTCAAAATTTACCATTGCTGATTCTTTAGATACAGTGAATGAAAAATTAGTTCGGCGCCACCCTCATGTTTTTGGCGATAAAAAAGCAGATGCTGCTTTTGAAGCAAAACGGAATTGGGAAGCTACAAAACATGAAGAGAAAAATCGTAAATCAAGATTAGATGGTGTTCCCTTAGCATTGCCTGCACTTATCCGCGCCCAAAGGCTCCAACAAAAAGCTGCCTATGCAGGATTTGATTGGGATAAAGTGGATGACGTATGGGCAAAGCTCCATGAAGAAATTAATGAATTGAAATCTGCCCATGAAAAGGGAGACCTAGAAAATATTAAGGAAGAAATTGGGGATGTCCTTTTTTCAGTGGTAAATCTTTCTCGTTTTTTTGAAATTCCGGCCGAAGATATGCTACGGGCCACTAATAAGAAATTTATTTTTCGTTTTCAAAAAATTGAAGAAGAATTGGCTGCAAAAGGGAAAAAACTTGAAGAATCGACCTTAGAAGAAATGGATGAAATTTGGGAAAGAGCGAAGGGAGTTTCGTAGTACGTAATTATGTAAAACGTAATTCTTTCAATCTGAGATTTGGTTTTGAAATAATTACTACATACCATATTTACGAGATTCCCAATCTTTCTCTTAATTCAACTGGAATTAAGGGGCAGCTTTTTTCAACATCCAATTCCCAGCGTTTTCGGTTGTTGGCAATAAATCTATAAGCTTGATCTAATACCACCAAAGGGATCAGGTTTAAACATGTGCCCAGGAATCTCCATCCCCAACTCAACTTTTTCAGAATCTCAAGAACAGCTTTTCCTTCAACAAAATACTCATTATTCATTTTTAACACCAAACTGTCTGGAAGATTTATTAAAGTCTCTGGTGGTAATTGGGACAAGGGTGAAAAGTGGAATACACCTTTTTGATCCGTTCTTAAAATGAATCGAACAGCGCTGTGACAAAGGGCACAGTTGGAATCGTAATAGATGATTGGTGAATTCATCCTTTTATCCCTTTTAAATATTCATCCACCATTTCTTGTGCTTTATCAAAATATTTATCATTTAATATCCATAGTTCCGCCATACAATGTCCCGGAGACATGATGCCCGCAAGCGCGGATAGGTTTTCCTGTTTTATTATGGAATCAATCCCCTCTCGCTCCAATGTATCTTTCAGCATGGAAAGTTCCACAGTATTCAAAGATGAATGAATTCGTATCATTTTATAAATCTAATTATTACTTTAATTTGACTGCTGTCCCGTAAGCCAGCATTTCGGACATGGTTTGTGCAATCATGCTTGTAACAAATCGTACATTGAGAATTGCATCCGCACCCAATTCTTCAGCATCTGAAATCATTCGCTTATAAGACTCTTCTCGGGAATCCGCTAACAATTCTGTGTAACCAGAAATTTCGCCACCCACAATGCCCTTGAGTACTGCCATAATGTCGCGTCCAATATGTTTTGCTCGTACACTATTGCCCCGCACAACGCCCAATATTTCGGCCACTTCCCTCTCCGGGACTGAATCTGTATTTGTAATGATCATATTATCCTTTTAATTTAAAATTATTATTTCTTGAGAAACTACTTAGGCATCTTCTTCATACCAAACCGAAATTAGATGTTGTCCCGGCTCCATACTCCCTCCACAAGAAGATTGTTTTATTTCAATAACCTTTAATCCGGGATGATTTTCCATCCATGAATTTATCTCGTCTTCTAGGAGATCAGCCGTGTTGGATTTACCAAAGTATTTCCCGCCTTTAGAAAACATTTTTACTTTCATTTTTATTTCCTTTGTTTTTGTGAACTAAATCTATGGTTTTTATTTTTATTTTTCGTCTTTTTAAAATTACTTTAACAAAATCATTTTACGGGTTTGGGTGAAATCTCCGGTTTGAATTTGGAACAGGTAAATTCCTGCACTAACTGGATTACCAAAGTCATCGGCCCCATCCCAAATGATTGACTTGATTCCAGGGTTTTCTTCACCACGGTCAAAAGTCCTGACCTGTTTTCCCATGATATCATAAACTGTGAGGAGGACATTTGCCCTTTGCGCCAGGTCATATCTCAATGTTGTCACAGGATTAAAAGGATTTGGATAATTTTGATAGAGTTCAACCTGATTCGGCAATGATATATTTATCAAACTTAAATTTTGAATATCAAAATAATGGACGCCTATTTCGGTGGCTCCTTTGTCATCCATTGACATTAATTGAACGGAATCTAGCCCACTAAACCCTGGAGCAGGTGTATAAATAAAATTATTCTGATAACCACCAAACGTTGTAAAAGTACCATTCTGGGGTGGAATGGTAGCATTATTCCAGATAATAGTTCCATCCTCATCGTCACTATTAATCGCAGCAGTGATGGTTCCATCGGCCATCACTTCAAAAATAGCAGGATGAACATTAGGTGATTCGTTGGGAATACTATCGCAGACATACGCCAGTGAATCAATGAACTCACTATTGATGTAGAATTTTTCTGTCCAATCGCCATAACAGTCATCTCCCCATGGAAAAGTCGCCTCCTGATACCAGTCGCTCCTGGGGTATATTTCTAACCATTCCGGCCAGAGGTTGGCGTTATCTCCCGGAACGAAAGAAATTTGATAATCATAAACTCCATTTTTATAAAACATCCATTTCAGAGTATCCGTTTTATGGAGGCTCATCACCAGCAGGTAAGACCACCAAGTTTCACCGGGATTAATATGTTTCCTAAAGGGTGCATTTTCTGATATTGCAGTTCTCAATTCCGCCAACGATGTGATGGGGTAAGATGACGAAAGGAAATTCTTTACCTGGGTAGGATGTTCATCAAGAAAAGGATATTGGTTAATCCATTGACTTGCCGCCGAATTACATTCTCCATGCCAAGGATCAATCATGTTCAAATCGGAATCTAATAATTCGTAGTGGAGATGTGGCCAAGTGGAAAATCCGGAACTGCCCACATATCCAAGCGTGTCGCCCATCAAAACAAATTGCCCTTCTTCAACTTGGATACTATTTTTCTTCAAATGACCATAGAGACCATAAATCCCTGCATCGTATTCTATTGCAACTAGGTTTGCTACTGAATTGGAGTCCAAATCCAGTTGTCTGTCAAATTCCCCATCGTGGGTATAAACCACATTCCCATTCGCTGCCGCAAGAACAGGAGTGGTCATCTCATCCATATGCCAGAAGGTAGGAATAATAATATCCGTCCCTAGGTGACCGTCGTAAGTGGCAAAAGAGCAGTAATAATCAAGGATAGAATTGAAAGCGCTATCTTCATCCACATAGTTGACAATCAAGTTTTCCGAACCAAACATTCCTCCATTCCCTATGGGATCTCCCAAGAAAATTGAATCGGTCCTTGTTCGACTATTTTTGTATCTCAGGATTTCTTCAAATAAGATTTCTCGCTGCTCAAAGGAAATACAGGAATTCCGTATTTCAATTTGTCCGGCAAACTTTATTCCATCTGGAATGATACCACCGTTTGCCATATTAATCAGCAAACATAACAGAACGCTTTTAATAATTAGTTTCAAAATTTCCACCTTTTATCCCATTGTTGATTGTATTCATTCGCTAAATCTGAAGGGTGGGTATTTATCTGTGCTTAATAAAAGCGAGTACGCACTGACTCTCAAACCCCATCTCATTGCGCCCACCACAAAATCAAACATACTTCTTGGATATTTGCCGGAAACCAAAATGATAAACCAGGCCAGGATGGTACATAACAAAACCCAAATCATGATAAAACAGAGTGCGATCATATGGGGGAAGACGAATAGCCACTTTATAAGGGGCAACCATCGATTGAGATCTTTTTCCACATCCGGATATTCAATTTGAACATGGACCGCCTGTTCTTCATCCGTGGATGGATACTCATGGCGCAATAATAAAAAGTAAGATGCCACTCGCAAAGAAAATTTGGTAAGCTGCTGAGGTAAAATAAAAAGTATTTCTGAATTCCCACTTTTTTGGATAAGAATTATCTTCATTAGTATTAATACCTCTTTCAATCATTCATCTCTCAACATATAATAACTCACACATTAATTGATGATTATCATTTAAAGTAATGGATCTCCATGATAAACCAATAATCCTACCATTTAAAAAATGTTTATCAATTGAAAACCATGGTTGAGTCGATGAAATAATTTGATTCGAATAATTAATACCTGTCTTTATTCCCATGCTACTACCAACATTTGCAATTACAATTATATTAAGAACAAACAGTCTAAAATATTTCATTTTGTTACTCTCCATGAATAGTCACCACCAGTTTCCGCGCAGAGCCACGATTTCGATGTTCGCATAAATAGATTCCCTGCCAAGTGCCAAGATTAAGTTGTCCATCTGTAATAGGTATTGAAACTGATGAACCTAAAATAGATGCTTTCAAATGGGCTGGCATATCATCGGAGCCTTCAAATGTATGCTGATAGTAAGGTTGATTTTCCGGCACCAGCATATTGAAATGGGATTCAAAGTCGGTTCGGACAGTTGGGTCCGCATCTTCGTTAATGGTTAGGGAAGCGGAGGTATGTTTGATGAATAAATGAAGAATCCCTGTTTTGATCTTTTCTATTTCAGGGACTTGTTCCAGAACATCTTGGGTGATGATATGAAATCCTCGGGATTTAGGAGAAAGTGTAATTGTTTTTTGAATCCACATTGATTTAATTTAGTCAATTGACGGTTGGTTTCCATATCTTTGAAATTGAATTGTCTATACTTCGACTTCGCTCTGCACAGGTGTCAATTCTACGCTGAAATATGAAGCGTTTATCAATAACTTTTCTTCTGAATCTCGTTCACCGATTCAACATCGAGGATGGAATCCAAAATTAAAAATCATCAATAATTAAAAGGTTAGCGTAAGGATATTTTTCAATTTGATTTTTCATAAGAGATACAAGAATCCCAATAATTGTGGAAATATTTTAGACTTAGCGAATCTTAGTGTCCTTAGCGGCTTAATAATTTCTCCATCCAAATCCGGGTTTCTTCATCCGGGTCCATTTGAATTTCTTCTGTAATAGTAAATCCGCGATTTAAGGAAAATGCGATCATTTCATCATGTTTTTTCCGTGTCTTTAAAATGATTGAGTTAAATCCATTTTCGGTTGCCCATTTTTCTTGGGAATTTGCTAAGGAATAAGCAACTCCCATTTGGCGAAACTCTGGTAACACGCCACCCATCCAACTATAAAAACTGCCATCCTTCAAGCGGTCGAATCCAATTTTAAATCCAACGGGTTCATTATCTATCTTAGCAATGAGAGCTAGATGTTTTCCGTCACATCGTTTTTTGTATTCTTCGATATTATAAGGCTGGTCAAACTCGGGAATTTTAAATGACAAATCCACACATTCCTGAAAAAGGCCAATCCTAATTTTCAATTCCATTATTTTTTTGTGGTTTTTTTATTATGTTTTTCGCTCTTTTTTACGTGCAGCAGGGAACAGGATATTATTCAAAATTAACCGATAACCCGGCGAATTCCGGTGGAGTGACAAATCCGTGGGTGGATCACCTACAAAATGCTGATAATCTTCTGGATCATGTCCGCCATAAAATGTAAATGTGCCTTTTCCAAAATTCCCATGAAGATATTTTACTTGGTCTGATGCGGGATCTTCACCCATAATTACAATATGGTTTTTAATTCTATCTTTATGAAATCCTGTGGTTTGTCCCATGAATCCTTTAACAATGGTCACATGGTTTTGGGTGAGCATGGTAGGCACCGGATCATACTTGGCAGAGAATTCAAACAACGAAAAATAATCAGCTTCTGCGCCTCGTGTTACGGGATTATGGCTGGGTGGAATATCAATATCAGAAAATTCATATACCATGGGATCCGGTAAAAGCTTGAATCCAGTAAAAGCAAATGGTAGCGAATAATCCAATTTTGAATGAAGACTGGGATCGATGGGTGTCCCATCAAAAACGGAATGTGCCCCATCTACATTTTCCATGGAAAGTGCAATGTCGTATGAGTCTGTAGCGGAGCACATGGCAAATAGAAATCCGCCATTGCCAACATAATTTTTTATGTTTCGAGCAATTGCTTTCTTTTGTTCGTGGACACTGGGATAACCCAATTTGGTAGCCACTGATTCAAATTGTCTTTTCTGATCCTGGTACCATTGTGCATTATGGTGGCTTCTATAAAATTTACCATATTGCCCAGTAAAATCTTCATGATGAAGATGGAGCCAATCGTAATCTTTCAATTTTCCTAAATGGACTTCTTCATCCCAAAGAGTTTCATAATCTACTTCCGCATAATTTAGCGCCAATGTTACTGCATCATCCCAGGGTTGTTTATTTGGTGGTGTATAAATGGCAATTTTTGGTTTCTTTTCCAAGAGAACAATATCCATATTACCTTGGTCTATTTCTGAATAAATATTAACCAAATCATTTACATTAATTCGTTCAAAAGTAACCCCACGTATCCGACATTCTAATTGAATAAACTGGTGAGCATCTATCAAAAAAGATCCACCGCGATAATTTAAAAGCCAATCAATAGTGATATTTTTTGTTAAAGTGTAATAGGCAATCCCGTAAGCTTTTAGGTGATCATTTTGGGACTGATCCATAGGAATAAGAATCTTTTGTCCAAGGGCAAATGTAAAAGAGAGAAGTAGAAGAAACTGTTTCATTAACTTTCCGATTGTTGCAATGTTCGAATGTGATACCGAATGGGTTCAGAAAAAATGGAGTTTGGAAATTCATCTAAAATTCTCATATACTGCTCAAGAGATTTTTCCATATCCATAAATTTTGTTTCAAAAATTTCTCCTGCTAAAATGATACCTCTATCTCCTAACGGAGTACCACCTAATGATAATGCTAATTTTATGGCTTCATCATATTCTCTAAGTTGAAAATGTAATAGACTTTTACGAAGTATTGCCAAGGGTACAATTTTTGCGTCGGACATTTCTTCTAATAAAAATTGAAGTTCTTTGATAGAATCACCAATTTTTCTTTGTCGCAAATACCATTCGGATTTAAGAAAGTGAAGAAAAGCAGATTTGCTTATAGGGTCATTATCATAATATTGTGTCAGAATATTTTTTAATTCCATCAAATCATTAAACGATGGATCAATTGGATTTAGAGCCATAAATGATGATTGAACAATATCAATTGTGGAATCAGGGTCGTTAGTCAGAAAATGAATAAGAATCATTTTTTGTTCGATTTCAGGAACAGAGTGTCGTTTAAGTTGAAACTCTAAAAACACTAAAGCATCCTCTGATTTTCCTTTGGCCATTAATACATCTGCAATTCTTAATGTAATTTTTAATCTCAATTTTTTGTCAGGCTTATTTTGAATAGCTTTATGAAGTAGTTCATAGGCTTGGTCAAAATCTTGGAGAATCCGGTATTTAATCTCGCCTAATCGGAAATATGCTTCAGCTAATAAAGGAGATTTGGGTAAAGAAACTAATAGAGAATCATATAGGGAAATGCTGGATTCAAGATACTCGGGCGAAATGATAGAATTCACTTGAAATGGATTTTCAAAAAATAAATTGTTATCAAAAAAATATGGGATTATATGAGAATCATTCACAGGAATTATTTGATCTTCAAATGTCTGGGCGAGTCCTAAAAGTGCTTTTCCAGCGAAATTTGAATTAAGTTTCAATCCCAAAATATAATTGTATGCATTGATTGAAATATCATACTGATTTTCTTTTCGACAGTCATTTGCAAATTTTAACCATTCGATAACATTAGGATTTCTTAATTCGGTTAGTTGTTTTTTTACAGAAAAAGCGAGATCATATTTTTGTTGCTTAAAATAAAATTCACTTAAAACATTCAAGATGATAATTGGATTTTCTTGGGATGCGGTTTTGAGATTATTCTCTATGATTGGAACCGCATCTTCATCATCGCTCATCAGAAGAATCCTACGCTGGATAGTCCCATTCTGTTTTGAATTGTGGACTAAATGGAGAATGAATTGGTCCATTGCTTTATCATAAACTCGGCGAGTTTGGTAATAGATCCCTGCTTCATAAGCCATGAAGGATTGCCCAAAAATATCTCGCCCTTTTTTCAATAATGAGATTAATTCATTATCTAAACCATAGCGACCGTAAAGAGAAACCATGATTCGATAATAAGATCGATTATTTTTAAATTTTTCTATGCCTGCTGCCCATACAATTTTTGCTTCTATTTGCTGGTCATTTAGAAAATGAAATTCACCTAGTTCAGAATAAAGTTGAATATCGTTTGGAGAATTCACAAGTCTTCCACGGATGAATTGAATCCCATCATTAAATCGTCTGTTTTTCTTAAAAAGAGATTTTAGATCTCGAATCGTCCGATAATTTTTTGGGTCTTTTAAAAGAACTGCTTCATACACTGCTATCGCCCCATCCAAATCACCTTTTCTTTCAAGCATTTTAGCTGTTTTTAATGATGCATTGATGGGTACGTTATTTTGGCCGAGGAGAACGCCCAAAAGTACAAAGCTAAAAACCCAATTTTGTTTATGGTTCAATTTCAGCCTCAGGATCTAATTCAATATTTGTTTGTTCTACTTCAATTTGACTCAAGGAATTGAAATAACGCTTTATCATGGTTTGATGCTCCCGGGAATAACCAGCATTAATGGCTTTATTTAAAGCCTGAAGAGCAAGGTTTTGTCGTTGTCCCATATCAGTAGGTAAGCCACCGGGACCTTCGAATAACACAGTAGATTCTGCTGACGTTGATTTTCGTTCGTCTTTATATCCTCGTTGAGTCATAGATGTTTGGCTATCCAACATTCTAGATAATATCCGTTGTTGCCGCTCTTGTGTTTTTCGGGTGAATCGTCTTCTTTGCAGATCTTTGATAACCTCATCCATTTCTTTACCAATACCGCCCAAATCACCCATCCCTTTTTGGCCCGAATGTCGCATTTCATTCATCATCTGTTCCAAAGATTTTCGAATACCCTGTTGTTTTTGTAGCATTCGCTGGATCATTTGTTGTTGAGCTGCTGCTGCCATTTGCCCCATACTTAAATTCATACCTTGTTGATTTAAGCCTTGTTGCTGCCCAGCCATTTGTTGCATCATTTTCAGAAATTGAGCATATCCGCTAGCGGAACCCGATTGCTGCATATTTTGCATACTATTAAATAGACCTAAAGCCGCTTCATTCAACCCTTCCATGGCTGCGTCTTGCCCTTTACCCGCTTGGCTTACATTTCGATCAGTCAATTTATTTTTTGCCTCTTGCATCCCAGCGTTGGCTTTTCCAACACCACGACCAATTTCGGGGGTAATGGCAAATGTTTCTTTGGAAAGTTCCACCATTTGATTCATCATCGATTGTAGCTGATCCTGCAGAACTTGTTGCCTTGCTGCTAATTCTCTTAATCGAGGTGAATTTCTTGATGCAGATTTTACATCAGATCGTAACCGTTCTTCCTCAGAAGATAAATAGAGCATATCCTGCATTAATGCTTGAAATTTTTCTGTCATTTCAGCTACAGTTTCCTGTTGGAACTGTTGCTGTATTTCATTCATTTGTTGCATCATCATTTGCATATTTTCTAATGATTTCTCACTGCTATTTTTAGCGTGTTGCAAATTTTGTTGAGACAAATTTTTCATCGTTTCCATGAGATTAGATTCTGTTTGTTCTGTCAGATGAGAATCAGCCATTTCGGAAAGATCATCAGATGTCTTTTGACTATAAGGTTCTACAAGTTCAGATGCTTCTTCCATGAGAGATTTTAGGTTCTCGAATTCTTCCAGGTTTCTTTTTTCTTCCTGAACCAGCCTTTCTAGAGTGGATTGATCTGTCTGTTCGTTGGTTTGGTTTATCTCCTGATCCAAGGATTGCTGCTGATTGAATAGTTGTTCCATTCTTGCCTGGAGTTCATCCATTTTTTGTTCAGCTTTGATTCGTTTAAAAATTTCTAGATACCGGTCTAAATCTTGTTCTATTTGAGCCATATTTTCCGAAAGATCTTTTAGTGCGTCTTGGAGTTGTTTCATATCCATATTTTCCAATGCTTCTTGAAGATCGCTCATATTGTCCATCATATCTTCAGGAATCAAATCACGAATGAGTTCTGATAATTCTTTGAATTTATCCAATAGGTCCGGCGAAAAAAGCTCATGTTTATCTGCTTGATCTGTAATGGATTCAATAGCTTCTGCCATCTTTTCCAAATTATTTAATTCTTCTTTTGCCTTTTCCATGGCCTTCTTCACGGATTGCTGTTGATCCCAATCAAGTTCTTTGGACTTAAGTGCTTCTAATTCCAATACTTCAAAAAGATCTTTCAATTCCTGAAATTCTTCTGCACCTGTTTCCATCTCCTCCACGAAATCTGATTCTGTATTTTCAGCAGTTTCGTATAAATCCGCCAAAGAAGGAACGCGGGCAATGAATGTAGAAGAAACAGTTTTCTTTGGACCGGATATATTATCATTATCCGTGATTTCAAAATGGAAGTGTACTTCATCTTCGGGCATAAGGTGCATGTCACCTAAATCCCATAAATAGTGAATAGTTTGGAAAACGGTATCAGGATTCAAATCATGAATGGTAAACATGGCCACATAAGGATCTGCCTTAAGATAGGTTGGCCGACGAACTTCGTATGCAACCTGTAGATTAGAAAAACCATAGTCATCTTCTACTTCAAGATGGATAGGGATAGACTGGTCGCTCCCTAATTCAATCATTGGTGCTGGTTTAATCACAAATAGGCTTGGATCATTATCAGGCATTATTTCAATTGAATAGGGAACGGGATCTCTATTTGTTATCCCACGCTGATCCACAAGATTGACTGTGAATTCACCAGGCATTTTCATTATAAAATATCCAGAAGCGGAACGATGATTGGAAGCCAAGTTGGATTGTTCCCCATTGATGGTTAAATAAGCCGCATCTAAAACTCGATTAGATGACAAATAAATTTGTACTTTTGATCCTTTAAGCCCTTGGACCACTGCTACATTTCCTTCCTGGGTTTCTGTTACCATTCCGCTATATTTTGGAGGAACAACTGTAATCAAAAAAGATTCAAAAAAGGGTCTGTCAGTAACAAATATTGTATCTGGGCTTGAGGTAACTTTTTCCCAAGCTTCCCAAAAATATTCAGCATTTACCACAGCGGTGTATGAGTAGTCCTGAAATAATTCAGGTAATTTAAAATTATAATTCCCAGTGGAATCTTTATTTGCTGAAAACATTAAAGTCAATGAATCCCGTTCATGGGTAGATGCTTGGCTTGGAATTAATTGAAGGTTTACGATTTTTGGCGTTGCTCCCAAAGCCTCAATATTTATCTCTGCTTTTTCTCCTCCTAAAATATGTAGATCCCCTGCTTTACTTATAAGAGAAAATGGCTTCGGCGCAGGGAATTCGATACTTGGGTGGATCCATCGGTAATATGAATCAGCTGTATTGTTATAATTCACGCTAAAAACCAGAATCATTACAATCCAAGATCCAAGTAGTCCCTTTTTAAGTATTTCTAATCTTGTATCTTTTAAAAGTATAGAATAATTAAGATCACCTAGTCTTTGTGAAATTTTATTAATGTATGATTTTGCTAATTCTTTTGATTCATTTTTTCCAGAACTCAATTCTAATTGTAGAGCATTTAAAATTGTATCCCTTTTCTCCGGAAATGCGACATGGCCCAAACGAAGGGATATTGTTTCAATTTTATATCGATCTATTTTATCAGACTCTGATCTAAAATATTGTATTGTCCAAAACAAGCAATAAGTGATAAGAATCACACAAATAAAGGAAATAATATAAATCTTGGTTTTTGGAAGAAAATAAAAAACTGTTTCTAATTCAATACCTATTAAAAATAATAAAGATGCAAAAATCCCTGCATATAGCAAACTCACCAGAAGATCTTGCCAAAACAGAATAGATCTGGCATGGTGGATATGTTTTTGGATCTGCATTATTGGGTCAGGGCGAAATAAATAATATTCACGCCCATTTTTAAGGATGCTTCCCGGACAGGCCATGGGTCTTTATGAACACTGGCATCTTCCCATCCATCTCCTAGGTCAGATTCAAATGTATATAGTAAGATTATCCGGTCCCCCTCAAATAATGCGAATGCTTGTGGTGGAAGATTATCATGCTCATGGATTTTAGGGATCCCATTTTCGAAATGATAATATGATGAAAATATTGCATGTTCATTTGGGAGGACAATTAAGTCCTTATTTGGAAATACTCGTTTTATTTCTCTTCGGAAAGATACATCCATGCCATAATTATCATCTGCATGAAGAAATCCTCCATTCATTAAAATGGATCGTAATGCAATAACTTCATCATCTGTAAAACGGATATTTCCGTGACCCGTCATGTAAAGATAAGGAAATTGATTTGCGTTATCGTCAGTGAGTTTAATGCGAAACTCTTCCGGATGCGCGGACATGGGTGTATTCATATTCAGGTAATTCAATAAATTGGGCAAACTACTGGGATCACTATACCAATCTCCGCCACCACTATAATGAATTCGAGCAATCGAAAAAGATTGAGCGGTGACTAAGCTCGCCCATATGAAGAGTATAACGCCTTTTTTAATCATAAAAACACAATGTAATAATTGAATCATTTGTTCCCAAAAATAGAAGTGGAAAGTTAGCTTGATTTTTATGAGTCTCTTCTTGTAAAAATCATGGGAATCATGGAATTTTACTTACCCATGTTATTCATGAAAAAACATAGTGTACTCATTTTAGTCATCCTATCAGGATTATTCGGGCAATTAGAAGAAAAAAAGAAGCCTAAATCTTTTCTATTTGGTCTGATAAAATTTGATACTCAATCTGCTTACGAAAAAGGTGCGTGGCAAGATAAATGGCTTCATGCCCGTGAATTTGCAACGCCTGTAAAATTTATTCCTATGGAACTTAGATATGGGATTGGGTTTAGTGGAAAAACATCTGGAAGTGCGTCAAATCTGGGTGAAGATTCCGCCAAAGACGATCTGAAAATGATCAAATACGATGAAACTGTGGATCCCATCATTCAGGAGTTTTCCAATTTGTGGGGGTCATCCATGGAAGTGGATGTGGGCTTAATCAATATTCCTTATTATATTATGAAAACCAGTTGGATGAATGTTTTGACCGGGATTACCTATCGTTCAAATCAGCGAATATCTGCTGCGGAAGTTCCTTATACTGAATGGGGAAAAACAAATTCAAACTGGTCCGAATTAAAATATTTTTCACCCAAAACAACAGAAATCCTTCTTACCAATCACTTTCAATATCAGCCATTTAACCACTGGTATTTGAATTTTCGATATTCCTATGGGTACGCATCGGCCAAGATCTATTCTTCGGACAAAGAGACCTGGGATGATTCACCAACTGGTTCTGGCACAGCCATGGCTGTGGGAAGTGGACTTCGATTTATTTTAGATCCGGGTAAGGAAAATCAGTTTTCTTTAGGGATTGATTTTCGTTATTCTTATACGAAGATTCATACCATTGATGATCCGAACGATTTCACACCCATAAGCCGATTTGATTTATCTAATTATGGGTTATACTTCACACTATCTGCTTTTTATGGTGGGCGATTAAGTTCGGGTGATGAAGCTAAAAAACTTTTTTACAGAAAAAATTACATTAAGGCGAAGAAAAAATTTAAACAATTTCTTATCCAATTTCCCGCACATGCTAATCGGTATAAAGCTGAAGAATATATCGCAAAATGTGAACAAAATATTCCCTATCAAATGATGAATGAAGGGGTTGTTTTGGATGACCAAATAAGGACTGGAAAGGCATTGTCGAAATACCTGAAGGCAAGGTCATTGGTTGTTAATGACACACTTATCACAAAATCATTAGATCATCGAATTGACCAAATTGCAAGACAATGGATGAACGATGCAGACATGATGCTTGAAGTATATAAATATGATGATGCTTTAAAGTTAGTAAAGCGAGTAGCAAAATTTTCGACGCATGGGAAAAAAGCAATCCGACGATTTAAATCTTATACTATCCTTGGAGATGGGAAGGAATACCAGTCGGCCGGTTTTATTGGTCAAGCCATGAAAAAATATGCAGAAGCATTGGATATGAATGAGGATTTAATTTATGAAGTCAATGCGCTTCAATATCAAGCAGGGATTCAGATGGCAAACCTGGCTGCGGCTGCGGATGAATTTGATGAAATCCAACTTGCAATTTATTCGTTGGAATATGCCAGGTCTCTTTCTGGAGGAATCGGAAATAAAAATGAGCAGTTACTCATTGATTTAAAAAAGAGATTAAAAGCATTTGATGATTATAAAATACGAACAAAAATTGATTTTATAATGGAAAAAGCAAGAGCTGAAATGGCGATTGCAAGGACGCATCGTATTGAAATTGGTCAAACAATCCCACAGGTCCAGGAATTATTAGGGGACCCTCATGAAAAGATTTTAGGAGATAATGGTGAAAATCCAGAAGAACAATTATGGATTTTCTTTATTGAAAGTGGTACGCTTCAACTTTCTTTCAAGAATTATCAATTATTCAAAATTGAAGAGATTTAGTCACCTCTGATTGAAAACTCTCCTATTGAAAGAAACAAAACTCCGGTACTTTTCAAGCTATGAAATTTTTATTAAAGATACTATTTCTTGGTCTAATCCTTTCTTCTGCTTTTTCCCAAACGAGTAAACGTGACTATCAGGATGAATTAAGGAATCAAAATAAAGCCATTAATTCCTTAAATGATGAGATCCACCGATTACGTGGTAAAATCGATAAAGCGGAAACCCAAGAACTATCAGCAGTTAAAAAAATCTTAAATCTTGATGAAGAGATATCCATAACTGAAAAGTTGATAAAAGCTTTAAAACGTGAAGAAGAGAATACACGAGGTCGGATTTCAAGATTAAAGGAAAATATTCGAAAAAATGAAGACGAATTAGATTTTCTTCGTGAACGATATGAATTACGCATAGTCAATACCTATCAAAAAGGTCAATTGACAGATTTGGAAAAGGTATTATCATCAACGACTTGGCGCCAAGCCATGTATAGAACTCATTATTTGAAAATCATTTCTGAAATCGAACAGAATATGACAAAGAAAATAGAGAAATTATTAATTGAGATAAGCCAACAAAAATTAGAGATGGAAGTATCCCTTCGGAACAACCTAAACCTGAAAAGAGAAAAAGAAAAAAATATTAAATCTTATCGAAAATTAAGAATCAGTAGAGAAAAAGAACTCCACAAGATTCGGTCTAATAAAAAATCATTGGCTAACTATATTGACGAAAAGGAAGCGGGTATTCAACAATTAGAAAGTATTATTAAAAAAGTTTTGGAAGACAAGGCACGGTTTGAAAGGGAAGAACGAATTCGACAACAACAACAGGCATTAAAAACGAAAAGTTTTAAATCTTTGAAGGGGAACTTACCATGGCCCGCAAATGGACGAATCATTGCAAAATTCGGAAGGCAGTGGAATCCTAAACTAAAGACAACGACAGATAATCCTGGTATTGATATAAAAGGGCAACCTGGATCCGAAATTAGGTCAATCATGAATGGCGTCGTGACAACGATCACTTATCTTCGAGGATATGGGACAACTATCATAGTTGACAATGGTGGCGGATTCTATACAGTTTTTAGTCATTTAACGAATATACAAACCCATATTGATAGTGAGATCAGAGCAGGTGATGTGATTGCTTATATGGGAGATTCCGGTTCAATAAATGGGGCAAAGCTCCATTTTGAAATTTGGGGAAAAGGACAAAAATTGGATCCTGAAAAATGGTTAATGAAGAAGTAGTATCCCTAAATATTTTATCCGCGCAAGCTAGAGTTTGGGAGCAATTATCTCAAATATTTACATCTACACGCATTGGAAGCGCTTACTTATTTTCTGGCCCACCGGGATGTGGGAAAGAAAGCTTAGCAATTCAATTCGCACAATTATTAAACTGTGAATCCCCGAGTCAAAAACCATGTAATGAATGTCCATCTTGCATGCGATTCAATCAACTCCAACATGAAAAGCTTCAATTAATCTTACCACTTCCAATGGTAAAAACGAAAAAAAGTGAAGGGGATAATGATTCATTTTCTTTAGGAAAAGGGGATTTAGAATTAGTAACAGATGCAATTGCTAAAAAATCTGATGATCCCTTTTATAAAATTCAAATTCCTAAAGCAAACCGAATTTTAATTCAATCTGTAAGGGAATTACGTAAAACTTTATATTTGAAAAGCGAAGCGTCAGGACGAAAAATAGTTCTCATTTTTGATGCCCATTTATTATCTGCGGGGCAGGGAGAAGCGGCCAATGCACTTTTAAAGATATTGGAAGAACCTCCCAAAAATACAACATTGATATTAATAACAGACCATGTTGAATTATTACTCCCAACAATTTTGTCACGATGTCAACGCATTGGGATTCCCAGATTAAATGACAGTTTTATTCAGGATTGGCTTAGAATGAAAATGGTAAAAGAATCAGAAATTCAATTTTTGGCGGGATTAAGTCTTGGCAATATCCATCAGGCACGTTATCTCATTTTGCAATCGGTGGGAGACTTAATGAAATTGGTGAATGGACTTATAAAAATAATCACAAATAATGAACCGGATCAGTGGCGAAAATTCACCCAAACTTATTCTCGCTTGGCTCATCAGGATACTGCCACATTTTCATTCCATTTCATGATGTTAAAAATTTGGTTCCGTTCTGTGAATCGGTTGCAAAATAATGTGAATGATATTCTCCATAGCACATCTTTCAAACCCATGATGGACCGAATCCTTAGAGAATTTCCAAATGCAGATTTCTCAGCAATCACATTTGAATTGGAAGAATCCATTTTAGCTATTCCACAAAATCTCTATATGAACTTAATTTTGACCAATCTCTTAATACGAATTCAAAAACATTTAAAATCATGAGCAAGCCTTTTTACATAACCACACCTATTTATTATGTGAATGATAAACCACATATTGGTCATGCCTATACAACAATATTGGCGGATGTTTTGGCACGATTCCATCGGAATAACGGTCAAGAGACTTTTTTCTTAACCGGCTTGGATGAGCATGGCCAAAAAGTTCAGCAAGCTGCGGAAGAACGTGGGGTGGAAGCCCAGGAACATTGTGATGAAATGGCGCCGCGATTTACGGAACTCTGGGAGCAACTCCATATTTCCAATGATGATTTTATTCGCACCACAGAAGAGAGACATAAAAATGTGGTTCGGGATATTCTTCAACAAGTGATGGATAAGGGTGATATTTATGAAGCGGAATATGAAGGATTGTATTCTGTATCCGAAGAACGATTTATCACAGAAAAAGAAGCGGAGAGCGGAGATTTTCGGGATATTAAAAAATTAAAAGAGAAAAATTATTTTTTCAAAATGGGGAAATATCAACAAAAACTCATTGACCATATTGATTCCAATCCGAAATTTATTCAACCGGAACATCGGAAAAATGAGATTCTTGGTTTTTTACGTAAGCCGTTGAATGACCTCTGTATTTCCCGGCCAAAATCGCGCTTGAACTGGGGTATCGAACTCCCATTCGATTCAAATTATGTAACCTATGTTTGGTTCGATGCTCTAATCAATTATATCTCATCATTGGGGTATGGAACTGATGAAGCATCATTCAAGAAATGGTGGCCTGCATCTTATCATTTAATTGGAAAAGATATTTTAACAACTCACGCTGTGTATTGGCCCACCATGCTCATGTCTCTTGGCATTGAATTACCCCAGTCTATTTTTGCCCATGGATGGTGGCTTATGGGTGAATCTAAAATGAGTAAATCTCTCGGGAATGTAATAAATCCCATGGATCTCATTGATGATTATGGTGTAGATCCGGTACGATATTATCTTATGCGAGAAATGGTTTTGGGGCAAGATTCAAATTTCACCATGGAATCATTTATCCAACGATACAATAGTGATTTGGCCAATGATTTTGGGAATTTATTGAGTCGGGTATCGACTCTCATGAAAAAGAATTATGGTGGAAAAATTCCAGAACCAGGCGAATTAACAGAAGCT
>Ga0208879_1000329_pt1 | contig 49481 bp, 40 predicted proteins | sample Knorr_S15_td_Bot_FD_185605 | JGI IMG/M metagenome (GOLD analysis project Ga0208879, IMG submission 185605) | Marine microbial communities from Southern Atlantic Ocean transect - Knorr_S15_td_Bottom_ad_5009_LV_A (SPAdes) (version 2) | ecosystem: Environmental > Aquatic > Marine > Oceanic | place... | reverse complement strand
CTTTTATCTAAATCGGCTATCGTACGCGACACTTTCAATATCCTATCATAGGCTCTGGCGCTTAGGTCTAGTTTCTCCATTGCCAACTTCAAAATACCCATTGCTTCTTCATTAATAGAACAATGCTTTTTCAATGTTGAAGTATTCATCTGCGCATTACAGTGAATTCCTTGCTCACTAAACCTTGACTGTTGAAAATTTCGAGCAATAATAACTCGCTGTCGTATATCAAAACTAGATTCCGAATTGGTCGTATCGGTTAATTCATCAAAGCTTACCGGAGTTACCTCTACGTGTAAATCAATTCGATCTAACAAAGGTCCCGAAACTCGATTCAAATACTTCTGAACTAATCCAGGACCACATACACATTGCTTATCAGGATGATTATAATACCCACAAGGGCAAGGGTTCATAGAAGCCACCAAAGTAAAACTTGCTGGAAACTCAATACTAAATTTGGATCTGGAGATTGTCACTACCCTATCTTCTAGAGGTTGTCGCATTACTTCTAGAACCGTTCGTTTAAATTCTGGCAATTCATCTAAAAATAAAACCCCATTGTGTGCAAGAGAAATCTCTCCGGGTTGCGGAACTGATCCACCACCGACTAATGCCACATCAGAAATAGTGTGATGAGGAGCACGAAAAGGTCTTAATGCCACTAGAGAAGAGTGTCCGTTAAGTTTTCCTGCAACCGAATGAATCTTAGTGGTTTCTAGTGCTTCACCCAAAGTTAAAGGAGGTAAAATACTGGGGAAGCGTTTTGCCAACATGGTCTTTCCTGACCCTGGCGGACCAATCAAAATTACATTATGACCACCAGCGGCAGCAATTTCTAAAGCCCGTTTGATATTTAACTGCCCCTTGACTTCTGAAAAATCACTGGAATTAGTCGTTTGTTCCTGCTGAAAGATTGCTCGTGTATCGACAAACTCTGGTTTTACTGTATCTGGGTTTTTAAAAAAGCTACACACCTCATCTATAGTTGACATCCCATAAACGTTCAAACCATCTACAATAGCAGCTTCTTTTGCGTTTACTGTAGGAAGCAACAAACCTTTAAACCCTTCTTTACGTGCTTGTATAGCAATGGGTAAAGCACCTTTAACGGGGAGTATGGTCCCATCTAAGGAGAGTTCTCCCATAATCACATACGATGAAATCTCCTCGGCTACTAATTGCTTAGAACCAACTAGCACACCCATAGCAATTGGTAAATCATATGCAGCGCCTTCTTTACGTATATCTGCCGGAGACATGTTGACAACCACTTTAAATCCTGGCCAACGGTAGCCCTGATTGTAAAGCGCAACATGTATTCGTTCCTTCGATTCTTTTACGGCATTGTCGGGTAAACCTACAAGAATGAATTTAGCACCTCTAGAAACATTTACTTCGATCGTGATTTTTGTAGCACCAATACCATGTACGGCACTACCATAGATTTTTACTAACATAATTGTATATTATTCTATTGATGACATTAAGATAGTGAAAAATAAATTCACAAAAAAAAGGACCCTTCAAATATATGAAAGATCCTTTATAGCATATAGAAATACAAAATTAGTCAACCAAAACAAACTTCTTTACTTGCTCCATATTAGAAGTAATAACTTTACAATAATAGATGCCCGCAGCTAAATGGCTAGTATCAATTATTTCATCACCTACAGAAAACGCATTCTTTTTAACTCGATACAACTCCTCTCCAAAATTGTTATACAAGGCAAAAACAACATCCTCAACATGAGGTAATGAAAGACTCATGACTAAGTAGTCGTCAACTGGATTTGGATATACATCAAAGCTTCCTTTATTGACAGTACTTGTTGAAAGTGGGTAATCAACCGTAAATCTAAAATCTATTTGTTGACCAAAATCATCCGGGAATTTCTTAAATATATCGCCATCCATATTTCGAATTTGAACTTTCCCTGCAGCCGAAGCAGATTCGCCATAATACCAATGTTCATTAACTCCATCTTCAGCAGAATCTTCGAATACTAGCTCATAACAACCAAAGGGAAGATTTAAAGTATCCTTATACCATGTGCTAGCAACCAAACCCGATGAATGTTCAAATACCAGATCGCCATTCATGTCATACACATAAAAAGAACTTTGTGCAGCACGGTTAGTTGAGTTGTAATTTGATTGCGTTTTAAATTCAAACACAAATTCGCTGGGTAAGACTTCCGGAATATTAAAATAAGAACTTAAATAATTATTATTTAAATATTCATCATCGTCTAAAATTACAGTTACACTAAATTTAGAATCTTCATTTGCGCCACTCCAATTCGGTGCGGGTAATTCTACCAATAAAGACTCCATAAACTCCATGGCACCAAACCATTCAAAAGTAGATAGCTCTCCGCCCTCAATCCCATATTCTATAGTCGCCTGTGTGATAAACTCCGAACCTCTGTTTCGTATTTCTATAATGGGATTCGCACAAATAGGATTCATTCTACTCCATTTATCCTTTTTGGTAGGCTTTAGTATATCAATTATTTCTATATCATTAGAGAAATTTATTTCTGCATAAGTAAAAAGAGTATTCGATACAATAAATAAACCTGCTTGTTCACCATTATCAGTATATTGTTGAACATTATAATCAATTATTACTTCGGAATCAAAGTCTATAAAATCTGTTAATTCGCTAATCTGCTCGTTCACAGCAGTACCCGGGCACCATCCTGCTCTATCAAAAGGCCAAGTACCTCCTTGTGGATAAACTGGAATCATCCCACAATCCTTCCAAACGTACCACTGATAAATTTCTTCGTTATTGATTGAGATACCATGTTGTTTGGAAACCCATTCACAACAGCTTTGAGGACCTTCATGACCATGCCCAGACACATAAGATTTCACTGCAAGACCTTCAACATTTTCATCAAAAGATTTAACTATTACTGGATAACTTTCATTATCAGCTAAGCTTTGGTATGAATAAGATCCTACTGGGTACATATTTTCAATACTCAAAACTTCACGAGCTGGAGTTCCTTCAATAAAGTCAAAATTTACGGTAGCACTAAAACCACTAGACCAACCACCATAATGAACTCGTATTAAAGATGAATCTTTTAACAGTGGAGCGAAATCAGTAATATCAAATTGATAGGAATGCTCCCAAGAATCATCAAAAACATCATTTGGATCTGTAGGCTGCACCCAGTCCATGTAATTTCCATAGGGAGTAATCAACCTTCCTAGCTCAAATTTCTCTAGCAGCTCATATACATTCCAAGTCGTGTCAACCTCTAGAGGCTCTATACCTATAGTATCTAAAACCGAAACACTAGAATCTAACACACCTGTTGTCTCCATTAAGTATATTGAAACAGTATAATCCCAATGTGAACAACCCCCATCGGCACATCCCATCGTAAAATCCATTAGTATCTTTTCATATTCTCCTCCCTGTGGGAAAACTACATTTGAATCGTAATTGCCGTACCACGTCAACTGTGCATCATCTTGTGCCTGAAAATGAAGAGTATCGTTTTGTGCATATGAATTATAGCACATGAGAACAAAAAAAAGTGTGAAAAACTGATTCATAAGAGCTTATTGTTGGTTAATTGAAAAGGCGTTTACTAAATTACTCGAAATTATTTCTACAATTTCGAAATCCGTTTCTGAATGAGAAAAACTCTCTTGTACAAAATCTATAAGTCCAGCATCGCCATTAACTGCAGTTCCTAAATCAAATTGTAACACTAAAGAATCACCATCGCCTGTAATGAAAAGACCTTCTAAGGGGATGGTAATTTCTTTATATAGCGTATCGAAACCCGAATGATACGAAAAAATAGCATCTGGGCTTTGGGTTCCCAATGTATCTACACGCCCTTCTAGCATAAAGAATTTATATTTCGAAGCCCAAGTCCAATACGTATTCTGAGCAATACTTAATGGATGAGAGGACGAGAAATCTGCTGGATCGGAAGTATTCATCAATGAATCTAAGCCTATTCCGAAATGTAAATTAACATATAATCCTGTATCAACAGCAGTATTTATATCTAATAAGGAATGCGTATTATAATCAATTAGACTCACATCACTTAAAATAGTTATTGTTCCATCCGCTTTTTCTAAAACTAAATTTGACAGATAAAATTTCAGTAACTCTACTCGATATTTTCTACCTAAATAATCATCATATAATGTATCATTTAGTACAAACGGTTCTCCATTTACACATGTATTAAATGACAAATGAATAGGGCCTTTTTTACAAACACGAATAAGTTGCTGTTTTTTACATCCACTAAAAAAAAGGACAGAAACCAAAAGTGTCAATAACAGTTTATGTATTTTCATTTTTTAAGACTTTTTAAATCAATTGTATCGTTTTTCAGATAAGTTAGAATTAATTGCAAAAGATAAATAATTGCCAAAAAAGAGGCCAATCTACCTATATAATCACCATATCTTGAATAGTAGCTTAATTCACTTGATGTAATGATCCTTGCTTCTATAATTCCACTCTTGCCATAGGGCAAAAATTGTTCCACCATTCCAAAAGGATTAATCACCGAGCTTATACCTGTATTTGCAGAACGCACTACAAAACGTCTACTTTCAATTGCTCTAAGCCGAGCATATGCATTATGCTGTTTATGCCCGTAGGTGTCTTCCCACCAACCATCGTTTGTTATAATACAAATCCAGTTGGCACCTTTATTTACAAATGCTGAAACATACGCTCCAAAAACAGATTCATAACAAATCATAGGAGCTAAATCACCCACATGACTTTGAAAGTTAAAGATGGAATCGTTAACACCAAAATTACCGATGGTCCCACCTAACTCTATTGGGAACATTTCGAATAATGGCTTTAATACTAACGAAAAGGGAGTCATTTCGGCCCCAGGAACGAGTTTAGATTTATGGAATATTTGAACAGGTGCAGTAGCCGAAATTAATAAGGCTGTATTAAACACCTCATAAAAAGTACCTCCCTGACTTAATCTGGCTGTAGATTTAAGACTCTCTGTCTCACTTAAAACTCGACCTGTAGAAGCGCCCGTAAGAATTTGAGTTTGTGGATGCTTTTTCAACCAAGATTTCATTCGCTTTATCACTGGGGAATTTCCGATTCTCGATTCCCAAATCCAATCGGTAATAAAAGTTTCAGGCAGCACAATTAAATCTGGATTCGTTTTCCATACAGAATCTAACAAGCCCTCTACCCTTTGTAATTGTATATCTTGAGAGACTCTAAACTTCTCAAAATGAGGTTCGAAATTCGGCTGTACTATAACTACATCTACTTCAGTTTCAAAACTAATTTTAAAATCTGAAGCGATTTGAGTTGACTGCCATAATGGAATAAACAAAAACACGAGCGTAAAAACGATTGGCTTTACAAACCCTCTTTTACTAAACACTTTAGTCAAACTAAAATAAACTAGAGTGTTAATCAATAACACCCATAAAGACCCTCCCAACACGCCGGTATACTCGTACCACTGAATCCAAGATGTCTTTTCTGCAAATACATTCCCTAAGCTCATCCAAGGCCATGTCATTTCCCAATTGAGGTGTAAATACTCAAAAGCAAGCCATAGGATAGAGAATCCAATATACGCATGTTTATCGCCCATTCTATTTTTCAGCTTGTAAACAAGAACAAAAACGATTGACATTAACGATGCATTGAATATGGACGCGAATAAACCTCCGCCCCAATGTGCATTCATCAACCAAGAGGTTAAAGAGAAGTTAATACAGAAAAAAGCGAAGAACAAATATCCAAACAAAACCCAAGTAGCATATCTGCGTTTGGGATGATCAAAATTAAAAATCAACCATAATAAAGGTACTAGAGCAACAAAGATAAATCCTGGCACTGAGTTGGGCGGCCAAGAAATAAAAAACAAAACAACCGATAAAAGGCAAGCAAGAATATGTTTTACAAATTTCATGTTTTCGAATTCAATAGTAATAAATTGCTTTAATTTGCTACAAATATAAGTTTCAGATGCTAAAACACATTCCAAACCTACTTACAATATCAAATCTTATTTGTGGCTGTATTGCTTTGTACTTTACTTTTCACAATAATTTAGTCTTTGCAGCCTACCTTATTGCTCTCGCAGCTATCTTCGATTTTATGGATGGTGCGGCGGCTCGCTTACTAAATGTGTCTGGACCTATGGGAAGAGAATTAGACTCATTAGCCGATATGGTAAGCTTTGGAGTCGTTCCAGGCTCAGTCGTTTTTCATCTTTTAGAAGCCAGTTCTTTAAGTACTTATTCTTTTATTGCACTTGCCATACCTTCATTCTCGGCATATAGATTAGCTAAGTTTAATATTGACGAAAGACAGACTGATCGTTTTATTGGCTTACCAACTCCAGCTAATTGTTTGATCTTTATCTCGTTTCCACTCATCAGCACTTTTCAAGGAGATAGTTTTATCGCTTCGGTTATAGAGATGCCTGAAGTGTTAATTGGGCTTACCGTTATCTTATCCTTAGCCTTAGTTTCTGAAATCCCTCTTTTTGCACTAAAGTTTAAAAACTTGACCTTTGCTGATAATAAATTGAGATTCACATTTATTGGAATTGCTATTCTCTTATTGGCCTTATTGCAATTCTCTGCTGTACCGCTTATTGTATTGCTTTATTTGATCCTGTCATTGATATTTAGGTGAGACGGTAAACGTAAATGGTGACGGTGAGTCTTCCGACAGCCCCGATAGCTATCGGGACAGGCTGACAAGCGTAAGAACCTAAAAGAAATGTCATCCTGAGGTTTCTCGAAGGATAAAACAATTCTGGCGATGATACTAGTCCTTACGATTTACGCAAAACAAAGTTCTGTCCTAAATAAACCCTACGTACTTGTTCGTCTGCAGCTAACTCTTCAGCAGTACCAGCCTTAAGGATATTACCTTCAAAGAGTAAATAAGCTCTATCAGTAATCGAAAGGGTTTCTTGTACATTATGATCGGTAATCAGAATTCCAATATTCTTCTTTTTCAACTGATATACAATCGCTTGAATATCTTCTACTGCAATAGGATCGACCCCAGCAAAAGGCTCATCTAAAAGAATGAATTTAGGGTTTACGGCTAAAGCTCTTGCGATTTCAGTTCTTCTACGTTCTCCTCCAGATAATAAATCACCTCGACTTGTGCGAATATGTTGTAAGCTAAACTCGTTTAAAAGCTCCTCCAACTTTTCGCTCTGCTCAAGTTTAGATAGCATTGTCATTTCTAAGACCGCTTTAATATTATCTTCTACAGACAGTTTCCTGAAAACAGAAGCTTCTTGAGCTAAGTAACCAATCCCTTTTTGAGCACGAACGTACATAGGACTAGCTGTAATATCTTCGTCGTCTAAATACACTTTTCCCGAACTAGGTTTAACCAAACCTACAATCATATAAAACGAAGTAGTTTTACCCGCACCATTAGGACCTAGCAAACCAACAATTTCTCCTTGATTCACCTCTAAGCTCACCCCTTTTACAACGGTGCGCTCTTTATATGACTTAACTAATTGTTCAGCGCGTAATTTCATTTTTTGATTTAGATCGTTTTAATACAAACTTCGAAACATAAATACTTATTTCATACAAGAACAATAAGGGTAAAGTAACCAAAATTTGACTCGACAAGTCTGGAGGTGTAATAATAGATGAGATAACCAAAGCTCCTACGACTGCATGAGATCGGTACTGCTTCATGGCTGCAGGAGATAACAGCCCTAAACTCGTTAAAAAATAAACAACTATAGGCAATTGAAATATTAATCCACATGCAAAAGTAATGGTCGTTACCGTACTAATAAACGAGCTTAAGTTAATTTGATTAGAAACTATTTCACTTACTTGATACGAGCCCAAGAAATTCACCGAAAGAGGTGCTATCATATAATAGCCAAAGCAAAGCCCAGTCATAAATAAAAAGGAAATCATAAACACAATACCCGAAGTATAGTTAGATTCTGTAGCGTGTAATGCAGGTTTAATAAATCGCCATAACTCCCAAATAAGATAAGGAAAAGCGATTATTACCCCAGCTATAAATGCAACCCATAAGTGCATTGTAAACTGCCCCGACATATCTACGTTCATCAAAATAAAAGGTTGCTCGGTAATACAAAGCACATCTCCTAAATGAAACCATTCCGAAACGCGACATAAAGCTCTGTATGTAATAAAGTCGGGTTCTTTAGATGCCAACAACAAGGTATCAAAAAGGAAACTTTTATTGACAAATGCGATAACCGTAAACACAAGCACCGCAACAACAGAGCGAATTAGGTGTCCTCTAAGAACTCCTAAATGTTCTAAAAAAGACATTTCTGATTTTGTAGTAGTCATTTTATAAAATTCCTTCTTTTAAAATGTCGTGTAAATGAATAATACCTACGTAGGAATCATTATCGGTTACAATAAGCTGAGTGATATTATTCTCTTCCATAAGTCCAAGCGCTTCTGCAGCTAAAGCCTCTTTCTGAATACTCTTCGGCTTAACACTCATTATATCTTTAGCCAATACTGATTTTAAATCTGTACCATTTTGTAGCATCCTACGCAAATCACCATCGGTGATTAAACCAACGATAGCATTTTGATCTAGAACAACTGTGGTTCCTAAGCGCTTGGTAGAAATTTCTATAATCACATCGTTTAAAGAAGAATTTGGTTGTACTTGAGGCTTTTCAGCATGAACGATATCCTCAACTCTCAAATACAATTTCTTCCCTAAAGCTCCTCCAGGATGGTATTTAGCAAAATCATGACTCGTAAATCTCCTCATTTCGAGTAAAGCCACAGCCAAAGCATCACCTAAAACCAACTGTACAGTAGTACTGGTTGTAGGAGCCAAATTATTTGGACAAGCTTCTTTTTCGGCATAAGCGTGAAAAACAAAATCAGAATTCTGAGCTAAAAATGAATCCTTATTAGAAGTCATCCCAATAAGTTTATTTCCACGATTCTTAATCAAGGGAACTAAAACTTTAATCTCGGGTGTATTACCACTTTTAGAGATACACAAAACAGTATCATCTGCTTGCATCATTCCTAAATCGCCGTGAATAGCATCTGCAGCGTGCATAAACATCGCTGGCTGCCCAGTAGAGTTTAAGGTAGCAACAATTTTATTTGCAATATTTGCACTTTTCCCTATTCCCGTAATTATTAATCTGCCAGACGACTGATATACAGAGAGTACTGCTTCACTAAACTGCTCATCGACTAGGGTCGAAAGTTGAGTAATTGCTTCAGCTTCCTGATTAATAACTTTTTTCGCTATTTCTATTATTTCCTTCGAAGATTTCAAGGCTATTGTTTTTATATTTCAGAACTTTGTCTTTACTTTAATTATTGCAAAATAACTCAATTTTCGGGAATTCACAGCGCATATGAGCGAAACAACTCAAACACTTCACATTGCTCTAAAAAAGTATTTTGGTTTTTCTAAATTCAAAGGCAATCAAGAACCGGTTATCCAAAGCCTTCTTGATGGTAAAGACACCTTTGTAATTAAACCAACTGGTGGAGGTAAGTCTTTATGTTATCAACTACCTGCTTTTATGAGCGAAGGAACGGCTATAATAGTCTCTCCTTTAATTGCTCTCATGAAAAATCAGGTAGATGCAATCAGAGGTTTCTCTACCAAAGACTCTGTTGCACACGTATTAAATTCTTCGTTGACAAAAAAGGAAACCATTCAAGTAAAAGAGGATATCCGTAACGGTCATACAAAGCTTTTATATGTAGCTCCCGAGTCTTTAACTAAAGATGAAAATATTGAGTTTTTAAAAACTGTCAAAGTTTCGTTTTTCGCAATTGATGAGGCACATTGTATTTCAGAATGGGGACATGATTTTCGTCCTGAATACAGAAACCTAAGAAGTATATTCCAACGTATTGGTAAAACTCCAATTATAGCTCTTACTGCAACAGCTACAGAAAAAGTTCAGGAAGATATTCAGAAAAACTTGGGCATGGAAAATGCGCTACTTTTCAAATCATCTTTTAATCGAGATAATCTATTTTATGAAGTTCGTCCAAAAATAAACATCAATAAAGAGATTATAAAATTCATTAAACAACATGCGGGGAAATCAGGAATTGTTTACTGCTTGAGTCGTAAAAAAGTTGAGGAGATAGCGCAAACGCTTCAAGTAAATGGTATTAATGCACTACCATACCACGCAGGCTTAGATGCCAATACTCGTGCAAGACACCAGGATGCTTTTTTAATGGAAGATTGTGACGTGATTGTAGCAACAATTGCATTTGGTATGGGAATAGATAAACCAGATGTACGCTTTGTAGTTCATCACGACATCCCAAAAAGCTTAGAAAGTTATTATCAAGAAACGGGTAGAGCCGGAAGAGATGGCGGAGAGGGGATTTGTGTTGCGTTTTACAGCTATAAAGATATTGCGAAGTTAGAGAAGTTTATGCAAGGAAAACCTGTTGCAGAACAAGAAGTTGGAAGACAACTACTACTCGAAACCGTTTCATTTGCAGAGACATCAATGTGTCGAAGAAAATACATACTCCATTATTTTGGAGAAAAATACAATGAAGAACGTTGCAATAAACTTTGTGACAATTGCAAAACACCTAAGAATCAACAAGAGGGGAAGGAAGATGTATTGTTACTGCTAAAAGCTATAGACGAAAGTAGAGGTAAATTTAAAGCCAAAGAGATTGTCAACATCCTTATTGGGAAAATGACAGCAATGCTGAACGACTATAACAGTAATGAATTGGATGTTTTTGGTAAAGGAAACCAAAAAGAAGCTAGTTATTGGCACGCAGTAATTCGTCAAGTAACAGTAACAGGACTATTATTTAAAGACGTAGAAGCATACGGATTATTAAAAATAAACGAAAATAGTAGATCGTTTATAGAAAACCCGACTTCTTTTATGATTACCGAAGATCACGACTATACAGATATTGAAGAGAAAGAAGCTCAATCAAATATCAAATCTTCTGTGTTCGACACCAAATTACTGGGAATGCTAAAAGACTTACGAAAGAAAGTTGCGCATCAAAAAAACGTTCCACCTTTTGTACTTTTCCAAGATCCATCTTTAGAAGATATGTCTCTACAATACCCTATCACCATTGAGGAATTGACAAACATTAATGGCGTTGGTACAGGTAAAGCAAATAGATTTGGTAAGGACTTCGTAACATTAATTGCACAATATGTATCCGATAATGAAATCGAAAGACCTCAAGACATGGTGGTTAAATCGATTGTCAATAAATCTGGATTGAAAGTATACATCATACAAAGTACCGATCGTAAATTACGCTTAGAAGATATTGCTTCGGCTAAAGGACTTGACATGACTAAGTTGATAACCGAAATAGAAAATATCGTCTATTCGGGAACTAAGGTTAATATCGACTACTACTTGGATGATGTTTTAGACGAGGACCAACAAGAAGAAATTCTCGATTATTTTAAAGAAGAGGCTGAAACAGATTCTATTGAAGCTGCTTTAGAAGAATTTGATGGCGATTATGAAGAAGAAGATTTAAGGTTAATGCGAATAAAATTCATGTCAGATTTCGCTAATTAATCTAAAGCATTGATGGCCAAAAAAGCCATTAATCCAGCACCAACTTTCAAGGCTTGTTTATCAATATCAAATTGAGAATGGTGTACTCCGTGGATAATCCCCAAATCTTCATTTCGAACTCCTAATCTAAAAAAACAAGCGGGAATCTCATGGCTATAGTATGAAAAATCTTCAGCAGTCATACGAATTTCCATGTCTTCGACCATAGCCTCTCCTAAATACATTTTTGCACTCCTCATAGAAGAACAGGTTAGGTCGTCATCATTTTGCAAGAACGGATACCCTTTTCTGATTTCCAATTGTCCTTCTGCATTATTAGATTTCAGGAATTCAGCTACAAATGTTTCTAATTTTTGATGTACTAATCCTCTCCAAGACTCATCCATTGTACGGAGAGTACCCTCTGCTTGAGCTACTTCAGGAATTACATTTGTAGCCCCATCTGCATGAAATTTACCAAAAGCAAATATATAAGATGAATCTCCAGTTGACAGGGATTTCATATACAATTCTAATTTTGGTAAAAGTTTAGCCAAAATCATGATTGGGTTATTGTACTGATCAGGCAATGCAGCGTGCCCACCCTTACCTTTTACAGTAAGATAAAGCTCATCGCAGGAAGCCATATACTGCCCAGCTTTAAAACCCACTTTACCAACATCCATGGTTGGAAGTACATGAAGAGCTATTATTTCATCCACTTTCGGATTCTCAAGAACACCTTCTTTTATCATTAAAGATGCCCCTCCTGGTAAGACCTCTTCTCCTGGCTGAAAGATTAGCTTTATTGTTCCTTGAAACTCACTTCTCAAGTCGCTTAAAACCATAGCTGCACCTAACAAACAAGTAGTATGAACATCGTGTCCGCAGGCATGCATAACGCCATCTACCTTAGATTTATATAAAACCTTATTTTCTTCTTTTATAGGTAAAGCATCTAAATCAGCTCTTAACGCAACACATTTACGACTGGGATTAACACCCTCAATTAAAGCTACTATACCAGTGTTAGCAACTACCTCATAGCTAACATTCATCTCATCTAAACGAGAAGCAACGAAAGCAGAGGTATTATACTCCTGAAACGACAACTCAGGATTTGCATGTAAATGCTCTCTCCATTTGACTAATGTATCAAATGCTAAATTTATAATATGTTTAACCTTTTTTTGCACTTTGATTTCGTTTCATATTCCTACCCACCATCCATCTATTCAGGCTTTCTGGCATCAACTTCATTAATACCATAAGTACCTTGGCGCCTCGTCCTGGTATAATTAAGTTTTTCCCTTTCAACATACCACTAACAATATAAGCCGCTACAATATCAACATATAAACTTGTCCATTTAGCAATTTTACCACTTGCTTTTATCCGCTCCACAACATCTGGATTGGTGTAAACACCAGCAGGGCAAGAAACAGAAACTTGAACATTATCTTCTTTCAATTCTGAAGAAATAGCTTTTGAAAAAGAATAAATAAAAGCCTTCGAAGCCGTGTAAAGAGCCTTATAGGGTATTGGCCTATAACTCCCCAAGCTACTCATATTTAAAATGTATGACTTTTCAAACTTCTTCAAAGTAGGAAGAAATAATTTAGTCAGTTGAATCATTGGGAAAATATTCAATTTCACTAAACACACATCAAATTCTAATGTGGTATCCTCAAAACTACCTGCAGAACCTAAACCTACATTGTTAACTAAAACCTGTATATTAATGTTATTATCCACACACCATGAGAAAATCTCTTTTGGAGTATCTTGATTAAGTAAATCCTTTGTTAAAGTAATACATGAGACATTATATTCAGACTCTATATCCTCTTTAAGTGTCTTTAAAGCAACTTCATCTATTGCCACTGCAACTATTGAAACGCCTTTTGAAGCCCACTCATGAGAGATAGCCCTACCAATACCATGACTGGCACCGGTAACCAAGCAATAACCTTTAATTTTTGATGCTGTAGTATTCGACATTAATCTATATTTATATGTTTAGCCACGCGAAAGTAAGTTATTCTACGATAAAAATAATTAATTTCGCCATAGGAAACATGATCTCATTCAAATGATAAAAATTCATAGCTTTACGTTCAATCCTTTTCAGGAAAATACTTACATCGCTTACGATGATACTAATGAGTGTATCATCGTAGACCCGGGCTGCTATGATGAAAATGAAAATACGATTCTCAAGAACTTTATTGAACACAACAATCTAAAACCTGTAGGTTTAATAAATACACACTGCCACTTAGATCATATATTTGGAAACAAATTTGTTGCTGACACCTATAAATTAAACCCACAAATGCATCAACTAGATTTGCCAATGTTAGAATATGCTCCTTTGGCTGCTAATAAGTATGGTGTCCATTTAGGCGAATTACCCGAAGTTGGGAGATTTTTAGAAGAAGGTGATTTTGTTAAATTTGGTTCAAGTAAGTTTGAAGTCATCTTTACTCCAGGTCATGCACCAGGGCATATATGCTTAGTAAACAAAGAAGAGAATATCACACTCGCAGCAGATGTATTATTTCACTTGAGCATCGGTAGAACTGACTTACCTATGGGCGATCACGAGACGTTATTAACTTCAATAAGAGAAAAGCTATTTACCCTTGATGACGATATGGTCATTTATCCCGGGCATGGCCAAAAAACGAGTATCGGTTTTGAAAAAGCAAATAATCCATTTTTACAATAGACCTTGAAGCTAATTAAATCCGTAATTTTTTTTATATCTTTTTGTATTCTCTTCTATTTTATTAGATTCGCAATCTTAAATTAACCCAAACATAATTATGAAAAAAATCGCAATGTTTGCTGCTTTTGCAGCTTTGGTTTCATTCTCTTCTTGTGAAGAAGATGCTGTATTAGGTTGTACTGATGCAGCTGCAGACAACTTTAATGCTGCTGCTACTGAAAATGATGGCTCGTGTACTTACACTGTTTTAGGCTGTACTGATGGTGCTGCAACTAACTTTAATGCTGCTGCAACGGTAGATGATGGTTCGTGTACTTACGCTGGTGATATGTACGCAGGTACTTACGATGCAAGTGAAGAATGTGGTGGCGGATGGGCTTGGGAACAAGTTATTACTGCTAACGGAAACGAAATAACTTTAGTAAATGCTTTTGACTGGGGTCATGATATTACGATTCCTGTAGACGGTAACTCTTTCTCTTTCTCTAACTTAGATGCTTCTCTTACATCGCAAGGACAAACAGTTTCAGTTGTATACACTACACTTTCTGGTGAGATTTCTGGAGAAACAATCGCTATTCACTATGTTATCGCAATGGAAGATGAAAATGGTGATCTTCAAGAAGCATTTAACTGTGAACCCGTTATGACTCTTTCTCAAGGTGGATTAAGATACAACTCAGCTGAGAAACCTTTCATTAACTAAGTTTTTCAAACAACAAATAGAATCTTTCAGATTTTATTGTTTTTCATAAAAAAAGCCTCGCAATAGCGAGGCTTTTTTCTTACCCAATCATTTCGAGCATCCGCTCTTCAACTTCGAGCGAATCCCATTTCGATTCTATATCGGGTATAGATAAAATTTCCTGCATCATGGACTCTTGCTTTTGACCTAATCGCCATGCTTCGGCATAAGGTATATCCGAAAAAGTTACCATAGAATAAAGTGGCAACCATTTATAGGGATACTTGGTAGAGAAATGCTTTTCAATTTTTTTTTGCAATAAGAATTTAGGATCCGACGTTTTATCGCGCATAACCATAAAGTTATGAATAGATAAATCTTGAATTGCATCTCCATTTTCCTTTCGGGCAATTTCATACGCCTTAAAACAAGCGTCCCAATCATCACCATACTTCTCCATCAGTTCATTAAACACTGAACAATCCTCAAATCCGGAATTCATTCCTTGTCCATAAAAAGGAACTGTTGCATGAGAAGCATCCCCAATCAACATTACCTTATCATCTACCGTCCAGGGGAAACAACGAATAATAGCCAAGGATGAAGTTGGGTTTTCTTTAAAATCTTGTAACAAAGAAGGCATTAAAGGAACGGCATCAGGAAAAACCTCATTAAAGAAATTCAAGATAGACTGATCATCTGTTAAGCTATCAAACGAATACTCACCTTTAAATGGGAAAAACAAAGTACAAGTAAAACTTCCATCCAAATTGGGGAGTGCAATTAACATATACGTACCTCTTGGCCATATATGTAGCGCATTCATTTCTAGCTGATGAGTCCCATCTTCATTGGCAGGAATCACTAATTCTATATAGCCATGTTCAATATAACGCTGTTCGTAATTGAATCGATCTTGACGCTGCATTTGCGATCGAACGGCAGAATAAATCCCATCTGCCCCCACAACATGATCAGCATCAACATTAATAATTTCGTTCGTAATGCTATGCTCAAAAGTAGAAGATGCATTTTTTAAATCTACACCTACACATTTCTGATTGAAATGAAAATTAACTTTCTCTTCGCGCTCCGCCAAATCCATTAAAAGCGCATTCAAACCACCTCTAGAAACAGAATAGATTGCCTCGCCATCTTTCCCATAAGGTTGATCGGTAAGAGTGCCATCAAGTGCATGCATAACTCTTTTATACATTGGGATAGCCATCTGCTTCACCTCATCATCAATTCCCACTCCGGCTAATGCTTTCCAACCTCGATTCGATAAGGCTAAATTAATGGACTTACCCACTCCGATAGTTTCTATACGCATGTCTTTTCTGCGCTCAAAAACATCTACTCTATGTCCTTTTTTTGCTAAATAAATTGCAAATAAAGAACCTACTAATCCTGCTCCTGCGAGGGTAAACTTCTTCTCGATCATAAACTAGCTTCTAATTTTTTTCCGAATCGATAAATATCTTCGAACGAATTATACAAAGGCACAGGAGCCATTCTAATAACATTTGGTTCTCTCCAATCGGCAATCACCCCTAGCTCTGTTAACTTATCAAATAAATCCTTTCCGTGTCCGTGTAACAAAACAGATACCTGACAACCTCTCTCTTTATTATTCTTAGGAGTTATAGACTCAAAGTTGCAATTATCAAACTTAGAAGCTATTTCTTCTAATACAAACTCAAGATAATCAACCAGAAGACGAGATTTAGTACTCAACTTAGTCATTCCCACTTCCTCAAAAATCTCTAAAGATGCTCTATGTGCAGCCATACCAAAAACTGGAGCATTACTTAACTGCCAACCTTCGGCACCTTTAGAAGGCACAAACCCTTTTTCCATCAAGAATCTACGATTTTCATCATGACCCCACCACCCTGCAAATCGAGGTAAGTCAGTGTTTTCACCATGACGCTCATGAACAAAAACTCCGGATACATTTCCGGGCCCAGAATTCAAATACTTATAAGAACACCAGGCAGCAAAATCTACTCCCCAATCGTGTAATTCCAATTCTACATTTCCGGCGGCATGCGCTAAATCTAAACCTACTTTTGCACCAACTTTATGCCCTGCAGCAGTAATCGTCTCCATATCGAAAACCTGTCCGGTATAGTAATTTACACCACCCCAGAAAACCAAAGCTATGCTATCACCAAATTCCTCAATTTTGGCTAGAATATCTTCTGTACGAATGGTATGTTCACCTTCGCGCGGAGCAACCTCTACAATTGCATCCTCAGGATTAAATCCATGAAATTTAGCCTGACTCTCCATCACATATTGATCTGAAGGAAAGGCTTTTGCTTCACAAAGTATTTTGTAACGTTTATTTGTAGGGCGATAAAATGAAGCCCACATTAAATGTAAATTGGTTGTCAATCCATTCATGACCACAACCTCAGATTCTTTAGCTCCTACAATTTTCGCACTTGCTTTGGTTAAAGACTTATGATAATCAAACCATGGCGTCTTGCCATGAAAATGACCTTCCACTCCATACTTTGCCCAATCGTCTAATTCTTGATTGATAAATGCACGAGCGGTTTTAGGTTGAAGTCCAAGAGAGTTACCCGTAAGATAAACGGATTCCTCATTATTCACTTCTGGTATATAAAATCGATTTCTGTATTCAGCCAAAGGATCTTGATGATCCATTTTCCTGGCAAAATCTTCCGAAAATTCCCAATTCATCTGTTAAATTTTAGCCCCCTAAATTACAATAAATAGACTGCTCTACAGAATCTATTAGAGGATTTGAGAAAGGTAAAACAGCACACCTATAAGTATAGACATCCCTTCGACTCCCATTGTAACAAAGCGTTCTTGCAAGTGTGGATGACTTTTATAAATTAAAAATGCCGATAATTCATAGGTTAAATAGATTGCAATTGCTCCCCACAAAGTAAAATCAGCTAGAAAAAAGAAACGATAGACTACTATTAATTCTGCAAATAGCAAAGCACCAATCCCAATCCACCTTGCTTTGCGTACTCCAAAATATTGAGGTATTGTTGACAAGTCCTGATTATCAAATCTCAAATCGCGAATATCAAATGGAATGGTTAGAGCAAAAATGAACAAGAATCGTTCTAAAATTGGAAGGAGTAGAATGCTGTTCCCACTAACTAAAGCCGGGAAGCCTTCCGTTACTATAGACCAGACAATCGCTATTAAAAATATTTTAATTCCTGGGACATCTCTTAATCGAAGCAATTGGTCGCCCTTTTTATACACTGGTAATGCATAAGCTAAAGAGATCACTGCCATCACTATTAATAAGGGTAAAATAGATTGATAAATCTCGATGAAAAAATAAAAAGAAATAAACCCAGACAGAACACATATCACCCACAGTAATATTCTTAATCTAAAAATACTTTGATGCCTATTTGACTCGCCCTCCAACAACATAGGGTGAACTCTAACCAAACGCATAAAATTATAAGCAAAGAGCGTTGAGAAAAAAACAAATAGGGTTAATTCGGTGTTTTCGGTATTATAAACCTGCAAGCTTAACCAAGTTAAGGTATATGCACCAAGTGATACATAAATATTGCTAGCAACCAAAAAATCTAAAATCTTTACTATAAATCTCATACACTCAAAAATACTTATATTTTTCATTCTACTAATAGATACCCCTATTGAATATTTCGTAATTTTGCTAGCTTACACAACCTACTATCAATAAAGAAATGAATACAAACTCGTTCTTACTTCGCCACATCGGTCCTAGAGAGGAAGATGTAAAAGAAATGTTAGCCACGATTGGCTTAAACACTATTGACGAATTAATTGATCAGACTATTCCTGCAGGAATACGCCTTGAGGATGACTTAAATTTAGAGGAGGCTTTAACAGAGCAGGAATTCCTGGCTCATATTAAAGAACTAGCTCAAAAAAACAAACAATATAAAACCTATATAGGTTTAGGCTATCACAATACGGTACTCCCAAGTGTTATTCAAAGAAATGTTTTGGAAAACCCAGGTTGGTATACTGCTTATACGCCTTACCAAGCCGAAATAGCTCAGGGAAGACTCGAAGCTTTATTGAATTTCCAAACTATGGTTATTGACCTTACTGGAATGGAAATAGCAAATGCTTCGCTTTTAGATGAAGCTACTGCAGCTTCTGAAGCTATGGCTATGCTTTACAACAGTAGATCTAGAGCTAAGAAAAAGGTTAATGCAAATCAATTTTTCGTATCTGAAGATTGTCTACCTCAAACTATTAGCCTTCTAGAAACTCGTTCTGAGCCTTTAGATATTGAACTTATCATTGGCGACCACCGCGAATTTGACTTTAGCGAAATGGTTTTTGGAGCCATGCTTCAATATCCTGCCGCTACAGGAGAGGTTTTTGAATACAAAAACTTCACAGAAAAAGCACATGCTCAAGAAGCAGGAGTTGCTGTAGCAGCAGATTTACTATCTCTAGCTCTTTTAGAATCACCAGGTTCTTGGGGTGCTGATGTAGTCGTTGGTACTTCACAACGCTTTGGTATCCCTATGGGTTACGGAGGTCCTCACGCAGCTTTCTTCGCTACGAAAGAATCCTTCAAGAGAACGATTCCTGGACGTATCATCGGACTTTCGAAAGATGTGGATGGAAATCCAGCCTTAAGAATGGCGCTTCAAACTCGCGAGCAACATATTAAAAGAGAAAAGGCTACTTCAAATATATGTACCGCTCAGGTATTACTTGCTGTAATGGCAGGTATGTATGCTGTTTATCACGGACCAAAAGGTGTAAAACACATTGCTACTCGAGTTCACAATAAAGCAAATGCATTAGCATCTGCCATCAAAGAACTTGGTTACGCACAAATCAACGAACAGTATTTCGACACACTTTTAATTGACTTAAAAGATGTTGCTGCTGACACGATTAATGAAATTGCTATAGAAGCACATATCAACTTCCTTTATATAGATGAACATACATTAAGCATCAGTCTTAATGAAACAACAACTATTGAGGATTTGAATAATATATTAACGGTATTAGCAAGTGCTAACAAATCTGAATATAATAGAATAACTGAAGTATACGACTCAAGTACTATTGCAGAAAATCTTCAGAGAAGTACCGACTTCATGACACATGGAGTATTTAACACTTATCATTCCGAAACGGAGATGATGCGTTATATAAAGAAATTAGAGCGCAAAGATTTATCTCTTAACCATTCTATGATTGCCTTGGGTTCATGTACCATGAAACTTAACGCAGCCTCAGAAATGCTTCCATTAAACGAAAGTAACTTTAGCTCTCTTCACCCATTTATCCCTGAAGATCAAGCTCAAGGTTATGCCGAAATCTTTAAGCAGCTCGAAACGGATCTTTGTGAAATTACTGGTTTTGCCGGAATGTCTTTACAACCTAACTCGGGTGCTCAAGGAGAATATGCTGGATTGATGGTGATTCGTGAATACCATAAATCTCGTGGAGATGAGCAAAGAAACATCACCCTTATCCCTTCATCAGCTCACGGAACAAACCCTGCATCTGCCGTAATGGCCGGAATGAAGGTTGTTGTTGTTAAATGCGATGAAATGGGGAATATTGATGTAAATGATTTAAAAGAGAAGGCTGAAAAGCACTCAAACGAATTATCTGCATTAATGATTACTTACCCTTCTACACACGGTGTATACGAAGCTTCGGTAAAAGAAATCACTTCTATAATTCACCAACACGGTGGGCAGGTATATATGGATGGTGCCAATATGAACGCACAAGTAGGTTTAACTTCTCCAGGAGAAATTGGAGCTGATGTTTGTCACCTTAACCTACATAAAACTTTTGCTATCCCACATGGTGGTGGTGGTCCTGGTGTAGGTCCAATTGGAGTTGCACCTCAATTAGTAGAATTCTTACCGGGTCATCCAATAATTGAATGTGGTGGTAAAAATAGTATCTCAGCAATTTCGGCTGCTCCTTGGGGTTCTGCCTTAGTACTTTTAATCTCTTATGCCTACATTAAAATGTTAGGGGCCGAAGGTTTAAAAGAATCAACAAAGCATGCTATTCTTAACGCCAACTATATGAAGGCTAAATTAGAGAAGCACTACAAGATCCTCTATACTGGAGAAAATGGTCGTGTAGCCCACGAAATGATCTTAGAATGTCGTGATTTAAAAGCTGATAGTGGTATTGATGTTACAGATATCGCTAAACGCTTGATGGACTACGGTTATCATGCACCAACAGTTTCTTTCCCTGTTGCAGGAACATTGATGATAGAGCCTACAGAAAGTGAAGGAAAGCAAGAACTCGATCGTTTTTGTGAAGCGATGATAAGTATACGCAAAGAGATAGAGAACGTTATCACAGGTGAATATCACCCTGAAGATAATACATTAAAAAATGCTCCACACACATTAGAACAGTGTACAAGTGATGAGTGGATGTTTGGTTACTCCAGACACCATGCAGCTTACCCTCTAGAATGGGTACGCGAAAATAAATTCTGGCCATCGGTAAGACGTGTTGATCAAGCCTATGGAGATCGAAACTTAATATGCTCATGCCCTAGTGTGGAAGCTTATGAAGAGAGTACTTGTGATATTTAAGGAGAAAACTTAAATTTGTGGGACTTAAACAACAATTAAACAACAACACTATGAGAAAACTTCAACTATTATCAGTTGCTATGTTAATCGGAGCAACAGCCTTTGCTCAACAATCGACTCGTTCTTTAGCTCCAGTTAAAGCTACTAAAGTTGCAGACAACTTACAATTTAAACAAGCTGAAGGTGATACATTATTTTACTATGACTGTAGTAACTTATTGTTAATCGCTGATGATGCAGATGCTGAGGCATTCGAATTAATGAGAGAAGATTTTGATGAAGCTATCGCTTCTCCATATGCTGATGAAACTGATGCTGATGTATTAGAATACGTTTCTAGTTTTTTCTGGACGTACGATAGAGATGATGCTGGTATTCCAACTGCACCAAATGGAGATTTAACTTTCGACTGGGATGAAAACCTTGACCCTACAGAACCAGATACTGCATGGTACTTCACAGCTTACTCTTGGTTTACAGATGCTTCTGTGCAAGCAGACAATTACTTAGGAATGGGCCCTATTACAATTCCTGATGCAGGTGCAGCATTAAAATTCCACCACAGAGGAGTTAGCAACTGGATTGATGGTTTTGATGTTTACATCACTACTGGAGGAATGGAACCATACAATGATGTAGATCCAGGTGAAACTGATATCGCATTCTCTTATGAGGCTCATACTCCTTTAGCTCAAGCTGAAGATACTGTTTGGACTCAAAAAACTGTTTCTTTGAATGATTTTGCTGGTGAAAGCATCTACTTTACTTTCCACCACCATTCTACAGACATGGAAAGACTAATGTTAGATAATTTCCTTATCGTTGAAACTAACGACATGGCAATTAACGAAACAAAATTAAATGGTGTTTCTATCTTCCCTAATCCATCTAATGGTGTGTTTACGGTTACTTCTACTGAAGCTAACTATTACACTGTTGAGGTAATCAATGTATTGGGAGAGATTGTTTCTACTAAAACTGTTGAAGGAATGATTAACGAATCATTTGACATGTCTAACTACAATGCAGGTTTATACTTTGTAAAAGTAGCTAACGGTACTTCAGAAAATGTACAAAGAGTTATTATCAAGTAATTGATACTCTTCATTAAATAAAAAAGGCTCCTAAATAGGAGCCTTTTTTTATGCGCAAAATTCTTCACAAACTGTTCGCTTTAATCTTTTTGAAAAGCTCTGAAGAAAATACAAAATCCTGTAAATCCTGATTACTTGCGGTAAGTATATCCTCATTTGTGCCCTCCCAAGTTTTGCAGCCATTTTTAATAAACAAAATATTTTCACCAATCTCCATTACAGAATTCATATCGTGGGTGTTTATAACTGTTGTCATGTCGTATTCATGAGTAATCTCTTGCAACAGATTATCTATAAGAATTGCAGTATAAGGATCGAGACCTGAATTAGGCTCGTCACAAAAAAGATATTTAGGATTCAAAACAATTGCTCTAGCAATGGCTACTCTTTTTTTCATTCCACCGCTAATTTCTGAAGGAAAGAGATGATTGACATTCTCTAAGTTTACACGCTTTAAACAAAAATTTACTCGATCTAACATTTCTTCCTTTGACATATCCGAAAACATCTCTAATGGAAATAGTACATTCTGTTCAACATTCAAAGAATCAAATAAAGCCCCACCTTGGAATACCATTCCTACTTGTTTCCTAAGAGATTTTAGGTGTTTATTAGATAGAGTCACTATATCTGCCCCATCAAATAATATAGAACCTGAATCTGGGGTATGAAGCCCTAGCAAGCATTTTAACAATACTGTTTTACCCGAACCACTTTGTCCAATCACTAAATTAGTTTTCCCTTGTACATAATCGAATGAAACGTCATTGAGTATGATTTTCTCAGAAAAAGACTTTATTATGTTTTGCACCTCTATCATTAGCCTAAAAGTAACTGAGTTAATAAATAATTGGATACGATAATTAATACGGAGCTAAAAACTACAGCTCTGGTACTCGATCGACCAACCTCTAAGGCGCCACCTTGGGTATAAAAGCCATGAAACGATGAAATACTAGCTATAATAAAAGCAAATATCACCGTTTTTATTAATGCATAAACAGCTTTAAAGGGTATGAAATCATACTGAATTCCTTCTATAAACTCAGAAGAAGTACACTCACCAGAAAACACGCCAGCTGCCCAACCACCTATCACACCCACAAACATACTTAGGCAGATTAAAAGTGGGTTGAAAAATATCAAAGCAAAAATCTTTGGCCTAACTAAATAAGTAGCCGGATTTACCCCCATTACTTCTAGGGCATCAATTTGCTCTGTAACTCGCATAGTTCCAAGGCTAGACGCAATATTGGATCCGATTTTACCTGCCAACAACAAGCTTATTATCGTTGGTGAAAACTCTAATATAATGGCATCTCGAGTGGCGTAACCAATTAAATACCTAGGCATCCAAGAGCCTTCCATATTTGCAGCTGTTTGTAGCGTTACTACGGCGCCCACAAATAAGGACACAAAAACAACGAATGAAACTGATTTTAAACCGAGCTCAAAAACCTCCTTCACAACTAACCTATACATAACAGATCGTCGTTCAGGTTTGCGAAAAACTTCCGCAATAAAAAGCAAATATTTCCCGAAGGATGCAATTAATCCCATAGCATTAATTTTCTCTAAAAATAAATGTAAATTTACCGAATCTACTACTAACTTAACGCTTTTATGCGCATTCATATGAGAATTAATCTTAAACAATCTTCTCTTTACGTTTTAGTTTTTTTGGCTTCAGTATTACTTAATTCTTGTTCCGCACTTAAAAGTTGTGACTGCCCTGGCTTGGAATCCAATAATAAAACAACTCGAACTAATCAACATTCATAAATAATGAATACGAATTACTACGCAGTAATAATGGCTGGCGGAATCGGAAGCCGTTTCTGGCCCATGAGCAGAACCAAACACCCAAAACAATTTATTGATGTTTTAGGAACTGGAAAAACGCTAATCCAACAAACTTTTGACAGACTCTCTAAAATCTGTCCAGCAGAAAACATATACATCGTTACTAACGAATTATATAAAAACCTCGTTCTAGAACAATTAAATGTAAGCAGCGAGCAAGTACTTTGCGAACCTGCTATGAAGAACACAGCTCCGTGCATTGCATATGCAGCTTTTAAAATTTATCAACAAAACCCGAATGCGTCAATGCTTGTCGCACCATCGGATCATTTAATACTTAAGGAGGAAGAGTTTGTTAATTGCATCAAACAATCACTAAATGCTGCCGAAAATAATGATGTACTTATTACCTTAGGAATTCAACCAAGTAGACCAGACACTGGCTATGGATACATTCAATACAAAAACGACTCTCTTGATAGTGATTCTGAATTAAAAGAAGTTAAGACTTTTACTGAAAAACCTAACTTAGAACTTGCTGAACAATTTATTTCAAGTGGTGACTTTTTATGGAACTCAGGTATTTTCATTTGGTCGGCAAAAAGTATCATCAATAGATTTCAAAAAGACTTAACAGACATTTACGATGCCTTTACAAATGGCAAACATTTACTAAACTCCGAAAAAGAGTCTGAATTCATTAACAACATATACCCTAGGCTAAAGAGTATTTCAATTGATTTTGGAATTATGGAAAAGGCAGACAATGTATATGTTCTCCCGGCAGATTTTGGCTGGAGTGATTTAGGTACCTTCGGCTCTATTTACACGCATATTCCTAAAGATGAAAATGAAAATGCTTTAGCGAGTAATAATGTCATTTTATATGACTCATCAAAAAATATGATTCACTCTGGGTCAGATAAACTGATTGTAGTTGATGGCTTAGAGGATTATATTATTGTAGACAAAGACAATGTATTACTCATCTGCAAGAAAGAAAACGAGCAGCTTATTAAAAAATATATGAGCGACGCTAAGGAACAAAAAGGCGAAGAATATGTATAAAAAAAAGGAGCGATAAATCGCTCCTTTTTTCACATACTAAAACTGATATTCTTCAGAAGATCCTGTAACATTACGCAACAAGCTCTTGCTTTACCTCAGCCTTTTTAAGTTTAGTCTTTTTAACTTCAAACTGATTTGAAGTATTATTTACACCTCCTGCTTTTAACGCTTTCTCTCCAGCAAAAAATGTTTTATGATCATCTCCAAGATTTGACCCTGCCATTCTTTGATGCTTTACACAAGAGACCCCTTTTCTGATCTCTTGTCTTTGAACGTCTTTCACGTAGGCTAACATCCCTTCTTCTCCGAAATAACCTTTAGTTAAATCGTTCATATGAAGTGCTGTAGTGTGGTAAGTTGGTAAAGTAATTAAATGATGAAAGATACCGGCTTCTTTTGCTCCATCAATTTGGAAGGTTTTAATTTTTTCGTCTGCACGAAAGCACAATTCTGTGTTATCATACTCTTCAGACATTAAATTATTTCTGTCGTAAGCTGTCATATTCTCTCCTTCTTCGAGCATTTCTTCATAGGCTTGATTCCGGAAGTTTAATGTCCAGTTAAATGAAGGTGAATTGTTGTAAACCAATTTAGCATTTGGAATAACTTCTTTAATTCTATTAACCATATGTGCTATTTGTTTCACATTTGGAGTTGGCGTTTCAATCCATAATAAATCTGCTCCGTTTTGTAGACTTGTAATACAATCTAAGACTACTCTATCAATACCTGACCCGTCTTTAAATTTATACAAACCATTAGGTAGCCTTACAGGGCGTACTAATTTACCATCTCTTTTAAGTAATACATCATCTTCACTAGCATCATTAATGTCAATTTCTTCTGCTTCTACAAAAGACAAGTATTGAGAAGGTAAATCTCCAGGTTCTTTACTAACTGGTAATTTTTGGGTAAGACCAGCACCTTCAGAATCAGTTCTTGCTACAATAACTCCATCATCAACTCCTAACTCTAAGAATGCATATCTAATAGCATTAATTTTAGCAATGAAATCCTCATGCGGCACGGTAACTTTCCCATCTTGGTGTCCACATTGTTTAGCATCAGAAACTTGATTTTCAATTTGAATAGCACAAGCACCAGCTTCGATCATTTTCTTTGTTAACAAATAGGTAGCTTCTTCGTTTCCAAAACCCGCATCAATATCAGCTATAATAGGAACTATATGTGTTTCAAAGTTATCAATTTGACTTTGTACGTCCTCCCCTTCATCTAGTCTTCTAAATAAATCATTTAACTCAATTGCATCCGCTTGACGTAAGAAATCATAAATTTCTTTTATTAATGCTGGTACACTCGTTTTTTCATGCATAGACTGATCAGGTAATGGTCCAAATTCTGAACGTAATGCAGCAACCATCCACCCTGAAAGATATAAATAACTTTTACTAGTTGTTTTATGGTGTTTCTTAACAGCTATCATGTTTTGCTGAGCGATAAAACCATGCCAACAACCCAACGATTGTGTGTAGTTTGAAGAGTCCGCATCATATGCTGCCATATCCTCTCTCATAATAGCTGCTGTATATTTTGCAATATCTAAGCCTGTTCTGAAACGATTTTGATTAATCATTCTAGCAGCACTTTCAGGGCTTATTGAGTCCCATGTTTTTCCGTGCTTTTGCTTTAGATTTCTTACAGTCTCTAACGCAGAGCTATAATTGTTTTGTTGTAAAGCTCTCATATCTTCAGTTATCTAGGACGTTATATATTACGCTAGTTGCGAAATAATTACTTAAATGTTAGGGTAAGCTTTTAGAGTTAAGAATTCTTCAAATTCATCGACATAAATGAGCTCTTCAAAGAGTTTTATAGCTTCAGGAAAACGTGCATTTTCAAAATACACTTTCCCTACATAATCTTTAATTTCATTCACCTCTTGTGATAGTAAATTTTGAACAAACTCTTTATCAACCTTACGTCCATCATTCAAAACTGCTCCATGTTTTATCCACTGCCATATTTGAGCTCTTGAAATTTCTGCTGTGGCAGCATCCTCCATTAAGTGGTATAAAGCTGCCGCACCACTCCCCATCAGCCAAGCATTCATATACAGAATCCCTACATTAATATTTTTCCGCAAACCTGCTTCCGAAATTTCAAGTTTTGGAACTTCTAACAAATCCTTAACTTGAATATTGACATCACTACGAAGGACTTCTATTTGATTCTTTGCAGGCATCATAGCATCGAATACATTTTGTGCAACAGAAACCAAGGCCGGGTGTGCTACCCAAGTACCATCGTGACCATTTTTCACTTCTCGCATTTTATCTTGAACGACTTTATCTAAAGCTTGTCTATTCGCTTTCTCATCATCCTTAATAGGAATTTGAGCTGCCATTCCTCCTATTGCCGAAGCTCCACGCTTATGACATGTTTGAATTAATAACAGAGAATAGTTATTCATGAAAGGACTAGACATCCCTACTAAATCACGATCAGAAAGAAGAAATTCGCGGTGCATTCTCAATCGCTTAATAAATGAAAATATATAATCCCAACGACCACAGTTTAAGCCAGCGATATGATCTTTTAATTCGTAAAGAATCTCATCCATTTCGAAAGCAGCCATAATTGTTTCAATCAGAACTGTAGCTCTAATCGTTTGTTGAGGCACATCCATATACTTCTGTGAAAACACAAAAACATCATTCCAAAGTCTAGCTTCTAAATGCGTCTCCATTTTGGGTAAATAAAAATAGGCTGCGGTACCTTTTCGTAATAAAGCCTTTACATTGTGAAAGAAATACAAACCAAAATCTACTAGAGCAGCACTCATTACTTCGCCATCCACTTCCAGATGACGCTCGTCTAAATGCCAAGCTCTCGGGCGAACCATTAAGACTGCCGTTTTCTCGTTAAGTGTATAAATTTTATACGATCCATGTTTGTGAAAACTTATGCTTCCATCAACTGCATCTTTTAGGTTTTGCTGTCCATCAATAACATTCTTCCAAGTAGGCGCATTACTATCTTCAAAATCTGCCATAAAAGTTTTGGCACCCGAATTCAAAGCATTAATAATCATCTTTCTACTTACAGGCCCTGTAATCTCCACTCTTCTATCTTGCAAATCGTGAGGAATTGGGGCAACCTTCCAGTCTCCATCTCTGATACTTTTCGTTTCAGGTAAAAAATAAGGCATTACACCTTTATCTATTTCCAACTGTCTTTTCGGACGTTCATTCATCAAAGCAATTCTTCTCGAATTAAATTCCAGATGTAAGGACTCTAAAAATACTAAGGCTTCATCCGTAAGAATTTCTGTATTGAAATTATCTTTTTCTAGAACTTTAATTTTAGAACTCAAAAGTGTCTCCATTTCCATTTACCTGATTTTAGGTTCATTACAAATATATCACAAATTTTCTTTCTTTTGCGAATTTTCGCTACTTTATATTTATTCGCTATTAAAGAATTTACGCTAACCAATAATTTTTATATATTTGAACTATGAGCGTAAACAAGGAGAACATCAAAATAATATTTGGCTTAAAGCTAAAGCAGGCAAGAAAAGAGAAAAGTCTCTCTTTAGCGAAATTGTCGGAATCCTCAGGACTTTCCATCTCCTATTTAAATGAAATAGAAAAGGGGAAAAAATATCCAAAACCTGATAAAATACAATCAATATCAGTTGCATTAGGTATAGATTTTGACGAAATGGTCTCACTAAAACTCGAAAAAAGTCTTTCTCCTTTAAGTACTTTGTTAAAAAGTGACCTATTGAATGAAATTCCACTTGACTTTTTCGGAATAGATTCTAAAAAACTAGTAGGATTACTGGCTGAGGCTCCCACAAGAGTAAATGCTTTTATAAGTGCCATTTTCGAAATCGCCCGAGACCACGAATTAAACCAAGAACACTTTTATTACTCTGCACTCAGAGCCTACCAAGAATTACACTTAAATTATTTTGAAGAAATTGAAGATAGTGTAGCCTCTTGTATTCGAACATTTGGCTTAGACAAAAAAGGATTGAGTGTTTCGGAGTTAAAGAAAACACTTGCGGATCACTACGGATACATTTTCAAAACAATAAACACTGAGAAACACCCTAATCTATCTGGATTACGGTCAATTCTAAAAACAAAGGACGAGAATACATTATACATTAATCCGACACTTCAAGAATCACAACTCTCTTTTATATTAGGTAGAGAAATTGCTTTCAACTTCTTAAAATTGGAAGAGCGTCCCTATACTTTTAGTCATCATATTGCGAAAAACTTTAACGAAGTACTCAACAACTTTAAAGCCTCTTATTTCTCCATCGCATTACTTATCAATCAAGACGAAATCCACAAAGACTTAAAAGAGCTTTTCAACTCCAACACCTTTGAGTCATCAAAAATTGAAGACTTGTTAGAAAAGTACAAGGTTTCGCCAGAAATGCTTTTTCAGCGAATCACGAATATACTCCCACAAAAAATGGGAGTCAAAAACCTGTTCTTTTTAAGATTTAACAACGACAACCACTCCGAAGCTTACTACCTTAATAAAGAACTTCACCTTAACAAATTGCACAATCCACACGGAAATAGAATTGCAGAACATTATTGCAGGAGATGGATTACGATAGATGTTTTAAAAGACCTCAAGAAGCAACAATTAAAAGAGGGCGAAAACTCTAATATTATTAAAGCTCAACGCTCCTCGTATATAGATTCTGCAAATGAATATTTATGCATCTCCATTGCACGATCTATGTACCCTACTCCCAACTCCAATAGCAGCGTAACCATTGGTTTACTTGTTGACGACAAACTCAAAAAGGCAATCAAATTCTTAAACGACCCTAAAATCATTAACAAGAAAGTGAATGCCACTTGCGAAAGGTGTAGACTAACAGACTGCAAAGAAAGAGTTGCTCCGCCTATCGTAGTTGATAAATTATTGAAAGCTGAAGCTATTGAGAATGAGATTAACAAACTCATCAACTAAAACTTATTTAGCACTAGGGCTTTCAAAAAAAATGGAACAACAATTAATTTTCACCAAAAGCAAAGTATTCACCAATCTAATCCCTATTTTTGCAGCTTAAAACCCAATCTTAGCTTTGAGAAATAAGATTAAAGATTATAGTCAATTAGCAAAACTACGTCTGTCGAGTACGGTAGTTTTTTCTGCATTGGTAGGATACCTACTTGCTGCAGATGAAATAGATTTCAAAATCCTACTGATGCTTCTTATTGGCGGATTCATGGTTGTAGCCTCTTCAAATGGCTTCAATCAAGTTTACGAAAGGAACACCGATAAATTAATGGATCGCACCAAGGAACGCCCAATGCCTGCTGGCAGAATGGCAACTTCCGAAGGGCTACTATTCTCTAGTATTCTCGGTTTAATAGGGATGATCATCCTTTACTACATCAATGTCAAATCGGCTATGTTTGGTGCAGCCGCATTGATATTGTATGCGGCGGTTTACACACCTTTAAAAACAGTAAGTCCAATAGCAGTATTTGTAGGCGCTTTCCCAGGTGCAATACCCTTTATGCTCGGTTGGGTTGCTGCAACAGATCACTTCGGTATAGAAGCTGGAACTTTATTTGCGATTCAATTCTTATGGCAATTCCCTCACTTTTGGGCTATTGCCTGGTTATTAGACGAGGATTATAAAAAAGCAGGAATCAGAATGCTTCCTTCAGGATTAAAAGATAAAAGATCAGCTTTTCAAGCCATGCTGTATACTATATGGTTGATTCCCGTTTCTATACTTCCTTTTGCATTTCCTTATTTCGGAATTGAAAGCAAGCTCATTTTAAGTCCAATTGGCGCTGTATTAATACTCTTAATGGGCATTTTTCTATACAAGAAAAGCGCTTTACTCTTAAAAAATTGCGATCAAAACTCTGCTAAAAAATTAATGTTTGGAAGCTTGATATACTTACCCGTGGTTCAAATTATTTACGTACTCGACAAATACCTTCTTCAATAATGAAAACTGATTTTCAAATAGACAAAAGAAAAACACGTAAGCCTTTACTATTCATTTCTATGATTAGTATAGTGATGCTTTTTATTGGATTCACATCTGGATACATTGTTAGACAAGCAGAAGGTAATTGGATGGAGTTTGATTTACCAGATGCCTTTTTCTTGAGTACAGCAGTCATCATTTTAAGTAGTTTAACAATTCAAAAAAGTTTACAAGCTGCTAGAAACAATCAATTCGAAACGGTAAAAAGATACTTAGCCATAACCTTAGCTTTAGGTTTAAGCTTTGCTTTTTTACAATTCGAAGGATGGACTCAGATGACCGAGGTGGGTGTTTTCTTTACTGGAGAAAACAGTAACGCTGCCGGATCTTTTGTGTACGTTATTACATTGGTACACTTAGTTCATCTTTTCGCAGGACTCATATCCTTAGCAATAATGTATTTTAGAGCTACAAAAGAGATTTACACCGCCGACAATTCTTTAGGCTTAGAACTAGGAGTTATTTTCTGGCACTTCTTAGATGGCTTGTGGATTTACCTTTTCCTTTTCTTCTTATTTACACGGTAATATTTAGAAGTAATCTAAACAAGAATAACCTTTTCAGGAAAGCAATCCTATCGCTTTCCTCTTTTATAGGAAAGGTTTATCTTTGGCAGGCTTAAAACGACTTTAGAGATTAAAGTTGCAAGAAAGAATATAATAACACACACATAAGCAAGTACTTACTATGGGAGCAAAAGCAACTACAGAAAGCGTATGGCGCGGAGGCGTTAAGCCTTATAACGCTAGTTATGGTAAAATGATGATGTGGTTTTTCCTTTTAACGGATGCCTTAACATTTTCAGGATTTTTAGGAGCTTATGGCTTCGCACGTTTCAAATACGCTGAAATATGGCCAGTAGCTGAGAATGTATTTACACATTTCCCTGGTATTCAAGGTGATCAGCCATTGATTTACGTTGCCTTAATGACCTTTATTCTTATTATGAGTTCTGTAACTATGGTTCTTGCTGTTCACCACGGTAAAAACATGGATACGAAGAAAGTTGCTTGGTGGATGGGCTTTACGGTTCTTGGTGGTGTCATCTTCTTAGGCTCTCAAGCTTGGGAATGGATGCACTTTATTCATGGTACTGCCGAAGGTGCATTACAATTAGCTGATGGAAGTATCGCTAAAGTGATTGCTGCTGGAACTGAAGTAATGGGCCAAACGTATAACTTTGATGTACTCAGATTAGGTGCTGAAAAATTCATTACAGACCCTACCATAATAGCGACACTTACAGCTAATGCAGAACATATTTATGGTGCCAATATGGTAGCCAACGAATATGGTCTACCTCAATTTGCTAACTTCTTCTTCTTTATTACTGGATTCCACGGATTCCACGTATTTACAGGTGTAGTATTAAACCTTATTGTTTTCATTAACGTATTGTTTGGTACGTACGAAAAAAGAGGCCATTACGAAATGGTGGAGAAAGTTGGATTGTACTGGCACTTTGTCGATCTAGTTTGGGTATTCGTATTTACCTTCTTCTATTTGGTATAATTTTTGACCTAACAAACTCGCACTCACAAACTTAAACTTGCAAATAGATATGTCACACGATAATCACGGAGGAACAAAAAAGATTTGGATCGTATTCTGGATTCTTTTAGCACTAACAACTGTAGAAGTAGTTTTAGGTATTTACAAGCCTGTAAGTTATGACATCTTAAAATGGACATTCATCATTTTAACACTAGTTAAGGCTTACTATATTGTGGCCTACTTCATGCACGTAAAACACGAAACAAAAAGTTTTGCTTGGACATTAGCACTCCCAACATTCATTTTGATTCCTTACCTACTATTTATTCTATTGACCGAAGCTAGTGATTTGATTTAGCAATGAAACAAACACCGAACTATATTAAGGGGGTAGTACTATTTTCAATATTAGTACTACCCTCTCTTTTGTACTTATTTCTCACCTCAGGAAAGCACAACTTCGTTTATCTTCCGATTATAGCAGATGAAGAACAAAACTATATTGCTCTTCTTGACGAGAATAGAAAAGAACAACCTAAGCATCATTACATCAGCAACTTTAGATTGAATGAGAAGTATTTCTTCAACGATCTGGACGATAATATTAAATTAATATTTATTAGCCGCGCTGAAGAAACCCTTAGCAATCAGCTGATTGCGTATATGTTTGAAACTGAAGTTTGGGCGCACCTAGGTAATTATGAAGACATCTATTTCCTAAACTTTGTTATTGAAGATTCTACGCACACTTTTGACCCTTCAATTTTCAAAGACAATACCATCCCTAAAGATCAGTGGATAAACATTCCACTTTCCTTAGACTCCTTATACACGATAATGGAAGATAATATTTGGGTGGGGAATATTACCGAGAAGATATTTACTGGAGATCAATTAAATATTGCAGAAGTTGTTATTTCGGATAGAGAAGGTAGAATACGTACCGGATTCGATAATAACGATATTGTGATGTATACCTATAACAACTTGAGTAAATTTGAAATTAAGCTTTTAATAGACGACCTTAAGGTTCTTTTAGCTGAGTATCAAAGAGAATTGAAAAAGAAAAATGACTAGACTTTTAGCACTTTTATTTTGTGTGTCAGGATTTATGTCTTGTGAGAAGAAAGAGGTAAAACCATTAGCTTTTATTGGCGCACAACAAATTGTTCAGGGTGACACGATCTTCCATACGATTCCAAACTTTGCCTTGACAAATCAAGATAGTGACACCATAACAAATGAGAATTTGGAAGGAAAGGTTTATGTAGCCGATTTCTTCTTTACTACCTGCCCTTCCATCTGTCCTATTATGACCAATAATTTGGTAAAAGTACAAAGAGCTCTTAAAGGCTTTGAAAACTTTGCTTTGGTTTCGCACACGGTAAATCCAGATTACGACAAAGAAGATGTTCTGAACGAATATGCTGCTAAAATGCACGCTAACACCGATAACTGGCATTTCTTAACTGGAACAAAAGAGGCTGTTTACAACACTGCATTTCATGGATATTTTGCAAACGCTGGCGAAGATGAACTTGCTCCTGGAGGATTCTTACACTCCGAGTACTTCATTTTAGTTGACGGAAAAGGTAGAGTACGCTCAGGCTACGACAAACAAGGAAATGTAAAAGGTGTTTACGACGGTACAAACGATCAGGATGTATTACAATTAGTAAGAGACATTAAACTTCTATTAAAGGAAAATCAAAGGTAACGATGAATAACAAAAAGGTAACACGACTCATTTATATTGTTTCTACGGCTGTTCTTGCGCTGGTAGTTTTACTATACAACCTACCTCAAGCAAAGAATATTCCGGCATTTGCAAAGTATTTGCCTCAATTACACGCCTGTATTAATGCTACCTGCTTCATACTTCTTTTACTATCCTTAAGAGCTATTAAACAAAAGAAAGTTGATCTGCACAAAAAGTTAAATCTTACCGCTTTTGCCTTATCAGCATTGTTCATACTATCATATGTAACCTACCACTCTTTTGGAATAGAAACCTCTTTCCCTGCCGACAATCCGTTAAGACCTTTGTATTTCTTCATTCTAGTGAGTCATATCATTCTTGCAACTATTGTTTTACCATTAGTATTACTTTCATTCTATAAAGCAATAAAAGGAGATATTACAGGGCATAAAAAAATCACCAAGTGGAGTATGCCAATCTGGATTTATGTAACTTTTACAGGCGTTGTTGTTTACTTAATGATCTCTCCTTATTACAATTTCCAATGAGAAAGAAATTAATATTTATAGGACTAATCTTATTAAGAACACTTTTCACAAGTGACTTATTTGCTCAGGGCTGTTCTATGTGTAGAGCGGTAGCAGAAACAAGTGTGGCTGGAGGTAATACTCAAGGTACGGGTCTCAATGCAGGTATCCTTTACATTATGGTTTTCCCTTATATATTAATCGGTGTAGGGTTCTTCTTCTGGTTTCGTCATCGCAAGCAATTGGAAAAAGAGCAAGACTCTTAACAAGCATTAACACTCCAACCGATTCCTTATTGCTATATTTGTTAGAAATCTAACAATTATTCATTTATGAAATTCTTAAGCATTCTTGCTTTCCTTTTCTGCTTTACACACATTCAGGCTCAACAAGTATGGAGTTTAGAAGACTGTATTGATTATGCTTTAATGAACAATATTTCACTCAAACAAAGTGAGCTGAATATTGAACTTAAAGAAAGTCAGTACTTACAATCCATGATTCAACTGCTACCATCGATTAATGCTAGTAGCTCGTATAGTAAAAATAGAGGGCGATACATCAATCCATTTACTAACGATTTTGTAGAAGATGTAAGCTCATCTTTAAACCTTTCGTATACGGCTAATGCAACTCTTTTTAGTGGTTTTAAAAACATCAATCAAATAAAAAAGGCTGCTACAGAAAGTCTAAAAGGTTTTTATGATTTAGAAACAGCTAAAAACAATTTGATTAGTGCCATCGCTTTAAGTTATCTACAAATACTATTTAATGATGAGCTATACGACTCTGCTAACAAACAACTGTCTCTAACAAAAAAACAGGAAGAACGTATTAATACTCTTGTCGAAGCTGGCTCATTAGCTAGAGGCGAAATACTTAATATTCAATCACAATTAGCTTTAGAGGAGCAGCAAGTTATTCAAGCAGAAAACCAATTAAACCTCTCTAAGCTTCAGTTAGCACAGTTATTAGAAATCGAAAATCATCAAGATGTAAAAGTCTTAAAGCTAGACTTGATAGTAAGCGATTTTAAAATCAAGGAAAATATCGATCGAGATTTCAATTCTGCACTCAATAATCAGAGCTCAATTAAATCGGCAGAACTAGGCATTCAAAGCGCGCAGTACGACCTTAAAATTGCACAGTCTAATTACTTACCGAGCTTAAATATAGGCTATAGTAACAGTACACTCTATTCTGATAATGTTACTGATATGATTTCTTTTAACGATCAGCTGAAAAACAATAAACAATCTGGTCTTTATCTAAGTCTAAGCGTTCCTATATTTAATCGTTGGGCTACTCGTACTGCTGTAAAGCAAAGTAGAATTCAAATTGAGAACAGCAGATTAAATGCAACTATAGCCAAAAACAAATTGCGTAAAAATATGGAGCAGGCTTATGCCGATCAGTTAGCTGCTTATAAAAGATACCAAGCAGCTCAAAAAGCTGTTGTCGCCTATACCGAATCTTTCGCTTACATCAGCGAACGTTACGAACTTGGAATGGTGAATAGTTATGAATTTAACGAATCGAAAAATAAATTGAATAAAGCAGAATCTGACGCCTTACAAGCCAAATACGACTTAATATTTAAAGTAAAATTATACGATTTCTATACCAGCTTAACATTCGAACTATGAAAAATAAAACAGGTTTAATAATAGGTGCAATTGTACTATTCTCAGTACTTATACTAGCCAAAAAAAATGGCTATATCGGTAGTGACGACACACTTGTAGTTGAGACTGAAAAAGTGTTTTCGGGAACCATTACAGAGACTGTTCCTGCAAATGGGAAAATTCAACCAGAGGTAGAGGTTAAAATCTCACCGGATGTATCAGGTGAGATTACAGAGCTCAACATCCAAGAAGGTGATTGGGTTGAACAAGGTGATTTATTACTTCGCATCAATCCAGAATTGTATGCAGCAAACCTAGATCGTATGAAGGCGAGCCTAAATAATATGCACTCAAATTTAGCACAGCAAAGAGCACAATTAAAAAATGCAGAATTAAAGCATAACCGAAACACGAATCTTTACCAAAAAGGCGCTATTTCTTCTGCTGAATATGAAACGAGTCAAAACTCTTATGAACTAGCCCAACTAGCAGTTGAAGCCACCCAATATAGTGTAGAGAGCTCTAAAGCTTCTTTAAAAGAAGCTCAAAACAATTTGAATAGAACATCGATCTATGCTCCTATCTCTGGAACTATTTCTCGACTCAATGTTGAGCAAGGTGAACGCGTTGTGGGTACAGCACAAATGACAGGGACTGAACTTTTACGCATTGCCGATTTAGACCACATGGAAGTGGTGGTGAATGTGAGTGAAAATGATATCTTAAGAGTTAAGCTAAACGATCAAGCTGAGGTTAATGTTGACGCTTATATGAAAGAGAAGTTTGAAGGAGTTGTTACTGAAATTGCTAATTCAGCAAATCTTATCGGTACTTCTGCAGACCAAGTAACCAACTTCGAGGTTAAAATTAGAATTCTTAAATCTTCTTACAAACAATTAACAAGCGTACATAAACATCCTTTCAGACCGGGAATGACTGCTTCAGTTGATATACAGACACAAATAAAAGAAAACATCCAATTACTATCTATACAATCTGTTACCACGCGTAAGGATAGCAGTTCTGTAGCGATTAGTTCCAGAGAGAAATACTCCAAAGATTCAAGCGAGAAAGAAGCTTTTGAATGTGTCTTTGTTTATGCCAATGGAAAAGTGACTTTGGTAACAGTGGAAACCGGAATCCAAGATGATCAGAATATTGAAATTATTGCTGGATTAAAAGAGGGCGATGAAGTGATTAAAGCGCCTTATAGTGCTGTTTCTAAAAAGCTTCGCAACGAAATGAAAGTTGTTGTGGAGAATAAGAAAGATCAATAAGTGCTGAGTTTTGAGTTCTAAGTTTTGATCATCATCATTCGTTATCGCGAAAAGCGACCTTCAATACCACCTTTCTTGCTCCTATAAAAACTGTAAATTGCGAACTGAAAACTGAATTACATGGCCCTCATCCTCATCCTCGATACGGCAACAAAAAGCTGTTCTGTAGCTCTTACCGAAGACGGTAAAGTTCTAGAATCTATCGATTTTAACGATGGCAATTTCTCCCACTCAGAGAAACTACACATCTTTATAGAAGAGGTTTGTACTAAGGCAGGGAGAAAACTACAAGAATTAGATGCAGTAGCTATTAGTAAAGGTCCTGGATCGTACACCGGTTTACGCATAGGTGTTTCTTCAGCCAAAGGACTATGTTATGGATTAGATATTCCACTTATTAGTTTAGATACGCTAGAAATCCTTTCTAGAACGTATTGGCTAGAGAATAAGGTAGAACAAAATGACATCCTGATTCCTATGTTGGATGCTCGAAGAATGGAAGTTTACACCGCTATTTTCGATACCGAATTCAATAAAATAAAAGATACAGAAGCATTAATTCTACAGGAAGATTCTTTCGATGTAGTATTAGCCACAAACAAATGTCATTTCTTTGGCGATGGAGCCGAGAAGTCAGAATCGCTTTACAAAAGAACTAATTCTACTTTTAGCCCAGAAACCTACCCTTCAGCTAAAACGGTGGCCGAAATTGTATACAAAGCCTATTTAGAAAAGTCCTTCGAAGACACAGCCTACTTCGAGCCTTACTATCTTAAAGATTTCCTCGATGGGAAAAAAACTAAGTAAATGAAAGCTTATATGGAAATGGTATTGTTGAGCCTAATCTAAATGTGATTTTAAGTTTATCAAAACACAAATTCATTCTTACTCTATCACTATAAATTCTCTGATACATCCTGCAGAAGTCACTACATCGACAATATACAATCCGCTTGATAGACTTTCTGAATTAATGTGAATTTCAGTCAAATTAACTGCCTTTGATTCCTTCATCGTTTTTCCGAGAAGATTAAATATTTTATACGATTCTATTGTGTTTTCAGATTGAACAACAAAACTGGATGAAGCTGGATTTGGATAAACGCTTAAAAGAATAGAATTCTGTGATTGAGCAATCGATAATTGAGGGTTTGTAATTTTAGTAACACCAGTACTAGTAGCTACCCAAATGGCATCATTTGCATCAATAGCTAAAGCTCTTACAACTGGACCTATCAGTTCACTATCATATGTAAAACCAGTCCACGTATCACCATTCCAAGCAGCCACACCACCTACGGTTACTAAATAATCTACATAAACTCCAGCCCATACATTCCCTTGTGAATCAAGCGCTATATCTACAACTGGGTTTAGTGTATCGGGTTCGGGTAAAAGCAACATCATTGTATGGTTTTCCTCCAGTTCATTAGCTGCATTTAACACAGAAATACCCTGAGCTGTACCGACCCATTTATTATCATTTTCATCAATTGCAATAGCTCTTACAGTATTGCTTATTAAACCCGAATTAGTATTATACGTTGTAAAATTGAGGCCATCAAAATGTATCAATCCAAAAATACTATTGGCAAGCCATAGTTCATTATTCGAATCAAAGGTCACATAATTAAGTCCACCAAAAGGGAGTCCTTCTTCTGTACCATAAGTCGTCCAAGAAAAACCATCAAATCGACTCAAGCCATCTTTTTCTGCAATCCAAATTACGCCATCATTATCTTCAGAAATATAACTGACTCTATTATCTCCTAGTCCATCTTCTTCTGTATAGGTGATCCAGGTACTTCCATCAAAAACACTGACACCAAAATCGCTTCCTAACCAAATTTCTCCTGTGCTTGTAGCACAAATAGCAGTTACAGCATTGTCAACTAAATCTGGAGTTAGATCTGTGGTAAAAGACTCCCAATTAACACCATCAAACTTAGAAACACCATTATTGGTACCAAACCAAACATTCTGATTATTATCTATAGTAACACAATTTACAGAGTTATTAATCAATCCTTCAGATTCGGTGAAGTGTGTGTATTCTTGAGCCAAAAGACTTGCAGAACAAATGAACGTGAAAAGTAGGTATATTGTTTTCATAGTATAAGTTTTATTGTTTAACAATCTTTTGAGTAGATGTAGAATCATCTGAATTTACTGTAATCATATATATGCCAGACACATATTGACTTATTTGTAATTCTGTATGAATAATACCTGCAGAGAATTCTTTAGTATATAAAACCCTACCTAAGACATCTACTAACTGAAGTGTAAATTCTTTTTGAGATTCCATACTAACATACAATGTCTCTTCAACAGGATTGGGATAAGTATGTAATAACAAGACATCATCTTCTGGAATAATTGAAGCAGTATTATTACTTGCACTAAAAGTTGGACTCAAAAGAGTAAAATCGCCCGTTCCATTTGGAAACCTACCATAAGAAATATCTTCTAATTGACTCGTAAAAGTAATCGAGTCCATGATCGCTTCTGAGATATCTGAAAGATAGAGCTGCTCTCCCGAAGAAGATAATTTAAAACTTGAATGCACTCCAGCTTGTGTCTCTTCAGAATCTGCCCAAATAATTAAATAATCGTTTGCAGGAATACTCATCTCTGGTAAAGCCCATTTTGTTAAGTTCGATACTTCATCACTTAAAAATAAACCTGCTACAGAAACATCATTTTCTGTGGTATTATACAATTCAATCCAATCATCAAATTCATCATTCGGATCTTTTACGGTAGAAGAATTTGAAGCCATGAGCTCATTAATAACTATATCACCAATAGAAAAAGAACCTTTTATTGTATGGTATTCATAGGCAGCACGTTCCGGAGAAAACACCCCTGCAGAATCATTCTCTGTGTAGATGTAATAATCTAAATTTGAACCTTGAGAAACCACCTTTCCAGTAAACCAATTATCTGAGTCTACCTCATCTCCATACATACCGGAATCATTCATTAAATACTTTTCAAAAACTTGATTCGGACTATTTCTGTATGCCAAAACAACTTCCGAAGCTCCCTCAATATAGCTAGTAATTAATATAGTATCTCCTGCAATAGGTTCTTGAGGTTGATGAATAACAGAGTCTATTTGTGGCGCGCCTTGATAACCAGTATATGAAGATAAATATTCAATTCGCCCCTCCATTAGATCTACAATCCCAGGATAATCAACTAAATCGTTTACGGTAGAATACAAGTTATACTGAAAGTCGGTGTAGGAATAAAACTTATTGGTATCTGCTAACACACTAGCATCAATTAAATAATAAAGTTCTTCTGCCCTATTTTTATAAATATCGTTTTCAAAGTTCTCCTCTACTATAGTTCGTATATGTGCCATGTACATTTTCCTATAACGACTCGTTTCAAATAGATTTCGAAGTAATGGTCTAGGGTAAACCGAGTATTCATTATAATGACTTAATGGATCTATTGTTTTAGCTTGTTCTATAGAAAACCCATCGTAATAAACAGATGCATCTGCTAATCTGAAACTCCCAAAAGACATATTTAAATCCCAAATTATTGGATTAAATAAACCATTATCATCTTGATATAAATAGTAATTCTGAGCATAACCAATATAACTATCAAAATTTACCATTGTGTAATTTAAAGCATGCATCCACAGGGTACGATCAATATTTAACACTTGATCTAAAGCGTGTTCATATAGATTTAAGGTATCAATAAGCTCATACAACTCACTCCATCCGTAATCAGATTCCATGGTATACAAACTTGTGTAATTTAGCGTGTCAGCACCGGGACTATTACTCAAATTAGAATTTTCTCCGTACAAGTCAATCTCTTCAGGATTTCCCTTTACGAACACGTTATCGGTAGAAGAAAAATGTTTTTCTAAAAACTCTTTATTAACCGCTTCTACATTTGAGTAAAGTCCAATAAGTGTGTCGTTAATGTAAACATTAGCATAATTGGCTTCTGAAGCAGGCATATACTGTCGAACAATCTCATACGAAAGCACTTCTCTTACAAAGGAAGGGTCTTGGATAACATTGCTTAGTTTTAACTTATCTATACCAAGATGATTTTGCCCTGCAATTTTATAATTCAACTTGATATTAAAAGGGTTTTTAACCCGATTGATACTTGCCGAGCTAAAACCCTTATAACGCACTCCTACACTGTCGTAAGAAAGCCCATCTATAAGCACACTTGCGAGTATTCGCTCTCTATCACCCGCAATATAAAGGCTGTCCAATAGTGCATCCCAATTACTTTGGTAAAAAGAAATTTTTATTTCACGAATTTCATCGGTCTTATAAAATGATTCTTGAGCCAAGGCATTCGTTAAGAATACTATAGAAAAAAGTAAACCTATAGATTTACAGTTCATACTCTATTTTGTTAAAGAGACACTTTTCAAAGTAGAAACACCACTTGCATCTACTATATTAATAAAGTAAAGTCCGTTAGAACAATCAGATAAATCTACACGAGTGGTATTTTGTTTTTTGATCATTTGACCAAAAGCATTTACAACTGTAATTGTAAACTCCTTTGATTGGATTCCAGTAATATTAAAAATACCAGTTGATGGATTCGGAGAAATAACAAGTTGATTTAAGTCTTCTTCAGTTAATGACTGATTGTTAATGTCACATGGATTATCTAATAATGATATAATTCCCAAATCATTACACTCATACCTAAAGGCTTTAGGAGTACCTCCAGCATTGTATTGCCAGATTACATTCCCTACAGAATCCGCCTCGTACATATATCCAGAACCACCTTGTCCCCCAGAAATATTTACAAACACGTTTCCATTGCTCATACTATTTTGTGAGGATTGACCGCTTGCATAACCATTACAAGTATGTCTCCAAGTATGAGAAGTAGGCTGATATGCCTGACCAGGTTCTAAGTCGTAATTATAACCATTAATAGGTGTTTCTATAGCGTCAACTGTAGAGGTTGAACTACCGCCACCATTGTTGTTGTAAAATTGTAAAAAACCTCCATTGGGTCTTCCATCATTTGTGATCCAACGAACATCGTGAACAGCGTCTGAAATTTGTTGTGATCCTGGAGCACCATAATTCGAAGGATTTCCCCAACGATATAATAAATCGCCACCTTGGTTAGAATCCCCTCCAGTATGTGAAGCCGCTTGTGCTGTTGTAGTACTATGATCAATAATATAAACTTCGCTTGCATGACGAGAAGAAAAGGCAATTTGATCTAAGTCTGCATTATAATTAATCCCATTTACATGAAACCAATCTCCACTATCACCTCCAGGACCAGGGCCACCTCCCGTTGCAGGAAGCATATTGATATCAATCAATTCTGGATGTTCTGCCACCACACCATAATTATCTTTACTTGAATCTTGATCTTGAATCAAATGATCCCAAATATGCCATTCCCAAACTATTTGTCCACCTCCAGACCCATCGTGCGCTACCTCTACAAAGTGAGTAGGCCACTTTTCACTCGAAGCATCATCATATCCCGCTTGTGTAAGCTCACTAGTAGATTTCACTTCCCATGCTGTAAGCATCACATTATCGTTTACTAAAGTAATATCATGATGTGATAGATGTGATGCATCTGAATAAGTAAACTCCCAAACGATAGATCCATCAGGTGCAATTTCCTGAATCCTACCTCCTTCGGCTGCCCCTCCTAATAAGTTGCCTGGATTTTTAGCACCACGGACAATATTTCCATTGCCTTTTAAAAGCACGGTATAATTACAAGCTAAATCACAACTCCAAGTATGGGCTATATCACCATATTTATCTATTAGATACGTAGTGTTTTCATTTTGCTGATTGTAAAGCGCATAGCCATCAAACTCGGTTGAGGTTTGGGCATTTAAAGTGACAAATGAACTTGCCAAGATTAGGGAGAATAAAAGTTTTTTCATCGGTGTAATTTAATTATCGTTAATGACATCTATAAAGAAGATGGAAAATTTCTTGCCAAGATTTGGTTCTTAGACAGACGAAGCTCAGTTTTTATTTCATGAAAGTAATGAATAATTGATTTATTCAGATATCAATGTCTCGATTATCATAAAACAAATTATTCGAATGTAACCACAAAGTATGTGTATTGAACAATTTTCAGATTAAATTATCAAAGCCGTAAAATTCTCAATTCTTAAAACTTAAGAATGTACATTAATAGTCAATAATCATTAAATTTGCTTCACTAATACTTAGAAATGAAAAAAGTAGCTTTATTGATTCTAGACGGTTGGGGACACGGAAATGAAACCAAGTCTAATGCCATGGGAAATGCAAAGACTCCCTTTGTAGATTCACTGTATAAAAACTACCCAAATTCTGAAATCCTCACTGACGGTGAACATGTAGGCCTACCTACTGGACAAATGGGGAATTCTGAAGTCGGACACCTTAACATTGGTGCAGGTAGAGTGGTATATCAAGATTTGGTAAAAATCAATAATGCTGTAAAAGACAATACGTTTAAGGACAATGAAGAGCTTAACAAGGCTTTTGATTACGCCAAGAAAAACAATAAACCTCTTCATTTTATTGGGCTCATTTCCGACGGTGGAATTCACTCTCACGAAAGACACATTCATCACTTATGTGAACTCGCGGATACAGCTGGATTAGATAAAGTATTTGTACACGCATTTACCGATGGTAGAGATACAGATCCGAAAAGTGGGAAAGGCTTTATTGAAAACTTAGAATCTAAAATCTCCAATCTATCGGCAGAATTGGTAAGCGTAATTGGTCGCTACTATGCAATGGATAGAGATAAACGCTGGGAACGTATAAAATTAGCTTTCGATTTATTGGTAAATGCAGATGGCGAAAAGAGTCGAAATATTACTTCTTCTATTCAGATATCTTACGATAAGGACATAACGGATGAGTTCATCAAACCAATTTCTAAAGTTGATGCTGATGGAAATACGCTTGCAAAAATATGCGATGGCGATTTAGTGATCTGTTTTAACTTCCGTACCGATCGTTGCAGAGAAATTACTCATGTTCTTACGCAAGAAGATATGCACGAATACAATATGCATAAGCTCGATTTGAACTATGTAACGATGACTATGTACGACCAGTCATTTAAGAATATACCTGTTTTATTCTATAAAGACAATCTACAGAAAACACTTGGAGAAGTTTTATCAACTAATGGAAAAACACAAATCCGTATTGCTGAAACTGAGAAATACCCACACGTATCTTTCTTCTTCTCGGGAGGTAGAGAAGAGCGTTTTGAGGGTGAAAGGAGAATAATGATTCCCTCGCCTAAAGTGGCTACCTACGATTTACAGCCAAGCATGAGTGCTCAAAAAGTAGCGGATGCCATCATCAATGAAATTGAAAATTCTCCGACCGACTTTATTTGCTTAAACTTTGCCAATCCGGATATGGTTGGACATACTGGCGTTTACGAAGCAGTAGTAGAAGCGCTAGAAACGGTAGACAACTGTGCACAACAAGTAGTAGAAGCTGGTTTAAAGCAAGGCTATAGCTTTATCATTATTGCCGATCACGGTAACGCAGACTTTATGATTAATGCCGATGGAACACCAAATACTGCACACACAACAAACCCTGTTCCTTTCTTTTTACTGAACACCGATTTCAAAGCAGTTAAAAATGGAAAACTTGCCGATATTGCTCCAACGGTATTAAAAATTATGGGTATGGATATTCCGGAGGAAATGGATGGAAACGTGTTGGTCTAGAAAGGAAATTGGAAGTAGGTAATAGGTAATAGACTCATCTATTCTCCATTACCTACTTGCTACTCCCCATTAAAAAACATTGCCTATTTTTGACTTATGAAAAATTTTAAGGTGATTGCAACTCTACTAATTATGAAACTCAAAAACCCTTTTGTTGTATTGGGTATTTTGTTTGTTTTATGGATGCTATTTTTTGATAGTAACTCCTATTTAAATCACCGAAGCTTATCTAAAACGACTGATCAATTAGAGAAAGACAAGGTATATTACAGAGAAGAAATTCGTAAGGATTCTATTGCGCTCCACGAACTTTCGAGTCCTGAAGGGTTGGAGAAATATGCAAGGGAGAAATACCATATGAAAAAGGAAAATGAAGAAATCTTTCTCATTATTGAGTAAGACGCGAGACTATGGAAAAACTATTTGAAGAATTTAAACAGCATACCTTAGAGGAGTGGAATGAGAAAATCATTACAGACCTTAAAGGAAAAGACTATAAAAACTTAATCTGGGACAGTCCGGAAAATATAAAAGTTGCTCCTGTTTACAATCGTGAATCTGTAAACGGAACAAAGGGAGAAACTACACACCATCACGCTGATTGGGAGATAGAGCAATCTTTAAACAAGCCTTCTAACAAACAAGTACTCGCGAGTTTAAACGGTGGTGCTTCTGCCCTATTAATCTGCAATGTTGAAAGCAAAGATTTAGAATCAGTTTTAGAAGATGTCCTTATCCAGTACATTCAAACTTCTATTCAGTCAACTGAAATTGAGAATTCTGTAGAGGCTTTACTTGCTCTCATCGAAAAGAGAAAGCTTGATAAAGACACTATCAAAGGGAGTCTTCATTACGACCCTTTAATGGTTGCCTTAAAGAATGGTAGTTTTGATTCTAATATTTGGAATGAATTTAAAACGGTTCAAGAAAAAACGAACGCTTTAAGTTCATATAAAACGCTTAGTATTCAAGGACAAGAATACCATAATGCAGGAGCTACAACAACACAAGAACTGGCATTTACATTAGCACAGATAAGTGAGTATTTCGCTCATAATGATGATTTAAAAGCCAATAAGATTCAAATTAGCTTAGGTGTTTCAACAAACTACTTCTTCGAGATTGCTAAATTCCGCGCTATGCGAATTCTATGGTCTCAAATCCTTAATACCTATAAAAAAGAAGAAACTAGCTTAGACTTAAGAGCAGAAACGGGTTTGAGAACGAGTACTATTTTCGATCCACATGTAAATATGCTCCGTACAACCAGTCAGTGCATGTCTGCGGCATTAGGAGGAGCGAATACCCTAAATGTGAGCAACTTTAATGCAGCCTATAAAGAAGATGATGATTTTGCTCAACGTATGGGTAGAAATATCTCTTTGATTTTAAAAGAAGAATCTTACTTCAATAAAGTAAGTGATCCTTCGGCAGGTTCATACTATATAGAACAAATCACGAATGAATTGAGCCAAAATGCTTGGGCTTTATTCCAAGAAATAGAAGCTCAGGGCGGATGGATAGAAGCGGTAAAATCAAATTCTATTCAAGAAATGATAGAACAAAATGCCGCTTTACAAGAAGAAAATCTGAGATTAGGGAATACGAAGCTTTTAGGAACAAATCTTTACCCTAATAAGGAGGAAGAAATGAATACCAAATTGGAAATTCCAGTCCAAAAAGAAATGGTTGAAGGCACGGAATTCAAGGCCTTAAATACGAAACGTTTGTCTACGCAAATGGATGTTGAACGATTAGGGGAGGATAAAAATGCTTAGACCAGACTTTTCAAATATAGCACTCAATCTCGATAGAAAGGAAGCCAAAAAGTCGAACAAGACTTGGATAAGCCCAGAGCAGATTGAAATTAAAGAAAGCTATACGGCTGAAGATATTAAAGACACCGAGCATATCGGATTTATTTCGGGTATTGCACCAAACCTTAGAGGACCCTACTCTACTATGTACGTAATGCGTCCTTGGACGATACGTCAGTATGCAGGTTTCTCTACGGCAGAAGAATCGAATGCTTTTTACCGCAGAAACTTAGCTGCTGGACAAAAAGGACTTTCGGTAGCCTTCGATTTAGCTACACACCGTGGTTACGATTCCGATCACGAACGCGTTGTGGGTGATGTTGGAAAAGCCGGTGTTGCCATAGATTCTGTGGAGGATATGAAAATCCTTTTCGATAAGATTCCTCTAGATAAAATGTCGGTTTCGATGACTATGAACGGAGCTGTGCTTCCAATTATGGCCTTTTATATTGTAGCTGCCGAAGAACAAGGTGTAGACCCTAAATTGTTAAGTGGAACCATTCAGAATGATATTCTGAAAGAGTTTATGGTACGTAATACCTATATCTATCCACCTAAGCAATCGATGAAGATTATAGCGGATATTTTCGAGTACAGTTCTCAAAATATGCCAAAATTCAACTCTATAAGTATTTCGGGTTACCATATGCAAGAAGCAGGTGCTACGCCAGATATTGAGTTGGCTTATACCCTAGCCGATGGTTTAGAATACATTCGTACAGGATTGGCAGCAGGAATGGACATAGACACCTTTGCTCCTCGCCTATCTTTCTTTTGGGCTATTGGGATGAACCACTTTATGGAAATTGCCAAAATGCGTGCTGCACGTATGATTTGGGCGAAATTGGTGAAGCAATTTGAGCCCAAAAACCCAAAATCGCTTGCTTTAAGAACTCACTGTCAGACTTCGGGTTGGAGCTTAACTGAGCAAGACCCATTTAATAATGTAGCCCGTACTTGTATTGAAGCTATGGCTGCGGCTTTTGGTGGAACACAATCTTTACATACCAATGCCTTAGACGAGGCCATTGCTTTACCAACTGACTTCTCGGCTCGTATTGCACGAAACACACAAATATATCTTCAAAAGGAAACAGAAATTACCAGAGTGGTTGATCCGTGGGGAGGCTCGCATTATGTAGAAAAGCTAACCGAAGAGATCACTCAAAAAGCTTGGACTTTAATTCAGGAAGTTGAGGAACTCGGCGGAATGGCAAAAGCCATAGAAACGGGGATTCCTAAAATGCGTATTGAGGAAGCTGCAGCACGTAAGCAAGCACGTATCGATAGTGGTAAAGATCAGATTATTGGAGTGAATTCTTACCGACTCGAAAAGGAAGCTCCTTTAGAAACCTTAGAAGTCGACAATACAGTTCGAGATTCACAAATTAAGCGTTTAGATGAAATGCGTACATCTCGCGATGAAGCTAAAGTTCAGCAAGCTTTAAAGGCTATTACTGAATCGTGTAGTACAGGAAAAGGAAATTTACTAGATTTAGCAGTAGAAGCAGCGCGATGTAGAGCTTCGCTTGGTGAAATATCTGATGCTTGTGAAAGTGTATTTGGTAGATACCAAGCTAAAATACGTTCAATTGCAGGAGTATATTCTATGGAAATAGCAGACAATAAAGCTTTTAAAAGAGCACAAGAACTCGCCAACAAATTTGCCGAAATCGAAGGCCGTAGACCGCGTATTATGGTAGTAAAGATGGGGCAAGATGGTCACGATAGAGGTGCA
>Ga0208879_1000327_pt1 | contig 49576 bp, 46 predicted proteins | sample Knorr_S15_td_Bot_FD_185605 | JGI IMG/M metagenome (GOLD analysis project Ga0208879, IMG submission 185605) | Marine microbial communities from Southern Atlantic Ocean transect - Knorr_S15_td_Bottom_ad_5009_LV_A (SPAdes) (version 2) | ecosystem: Environmental > Aquatic > Marine > Oceanic | place... | reverse complement strand
AACTAAGGTGTCAGGTAAAGCTTTTTTGTACACTTCAGGATAAGACATACTATAGACTCTTTTAAGCCAATACAGGTACTCTAAATAGTCTACATTTCTCACCTCAGTTTCATCCATGTAAAAAGAAGAAACGGTAACTCTTCTAGGTACATTATTCCACTCATACATTACATCTTGCTCTACTCTTCCCATAGTGAAAGACCCTCCTTCAACAAACATAAGCCCAGGACCTGTAATTTGTTCACGGAATTTTGTAGAAGTTTCAAATCCGCCATTTTTAGGATTATTATATTTCCATCCTGTAGTTGAAGATTTAGACGAACTATAAGATGTTTGTGATTGTTGCGAACATGAAGTAAGTGCAAAAACACTAACTAAAACTAATATTAACTGATTTGATTTCATCATTTTATATGTGTATGATTAATTTATTTAACTATTAACTAAAATTGCGGACAACTTATTGTGTTGAACGATCGGCTTCTTGAGCGGCACGGCATGAATAAAGTAAATGATAATTCGTGAGCTCCAAGGGTGTTACTATTTTTAAGATTACTTAACGTAATATCATAACTGTATCCAAATTTGAATGCTTCTTGAATCAATCCAACCATAAGAATAAATGAATCAATATTTTTCAAACTATGACGTGCCCATAATCCTCCAACCATTGGACCTCTTTTAACATAAACTCCATAATTGAATTGCTGAAAATCCTGCTGTTTTTGGTATAAGAACTGAGGAGAGATGGTTGTTACATTATTGCTGTATCTACTTAATGGAATATCCCCACCAATATGTGCAGTAAGCTTTGTTGGTAATTCACTTTCGCTAATAAATCCTTGGTTAGGAGTAGTTAAGTGATGTGCTGCAAAACCAAAAAAGAAGTTCTCAGAATATCCTAAAAAACCAGCAGAAAAATCAGGAAAACTTTTTGTTGTTGCATTGTTAGCTATGTCTTCTTGTGTATTATAAACAAACCCTCTTTGAGGGTCTATCATATCACCAAAAGTTAAATCAGTCCAGTCTAAGTTTAGCATTCTGTAAGAAGCTTCAAAACCAGCGTTTACTGAGAATTTTCGATTTACTGCTAGGTGGTAAGAGTAAAGTAATGAAGCGTGTGTAGTGTTTAGATGTCCTGCACCACTTCTATCTTGTGCTACCATAATACCTAAACCTCCACCAATTGCATTAATATGTTGGTCCCATGATACAGAAGTAGTTACATAAGTTCTTCCGATTCCAGGCCATTGGTCTCTGTAATTTAAGTTTGCTCTTGGGCATCCTTTAGGGGTTGCTCCTGCAAATGCAGGGTTTAAATATAATGGATTAGCATAAAACTGACTAAAAGCAGGGTCCTGTGCATTAGCGTCATTGCTAATAAAAATACATGCAGCCACTGCGATAAAAATCTTGGAAATTTTATTTAACATAAATAGGTTTTTTCTTAATTTCAATTTCACAAAAATAAACAAATTATTTATTATCTACTTTTGCTAGTAGAGAAATTATATAATAATTATATTTTTTAAGCGTTTGACCCTTGTTTTTAAAATGATACGTAACTTTGCAGGAATGAAAAATATATATCTTTCAACTTTAATTTTTATGCTATTTACAGCTAATATATTTGGACAATATAGTTCGGTATTAGCGCAAGGTGATTGGTATAAAATAGCTACTAATAAATCGGGGGTTTATCAGCTCACTTACTCTAGTTTAGATGGGTTAGGTGTAAATATGAATGATTTGCAAATTTCAGCTATAAAACTATATGGAAATGGTGGCGGGATGTTGCCAAAATTAAACTCAGATTTTAGGCATAATGATTTGGTGGAAAATGCTATAAAAATTTATGATTCTAACAATAATGGTGTTTTTGAAAGTAGTGATTATATTTTGTTTTATGGTGAATCCCCTCATGTTTGGAATTATGATGCTGCAAGCGGACTATTTTATCATCAAACTCATTTATTTTCTGATGAGGTGAATTATTTCTTAAAGGTTGATAATCAATCAGAAGGGAGGAGAATAATGACAAAACAGGCATTGCAAAATGCTACAATAACAATAACATCATTTAATGCATTTTCTTTTCATGAGAGTGAACTTGAAAATTTAATACATTCAGGAAAAGAGTGGTTTGGGGAACGATTTGATATTCAAAACAATCAATCTTTTGATTTTAATTTTCCTAATTTAGATCAATCAAGCCCTTTAAGTATAAAAACAGCTGTTGTGGCGCGTTCATTTGTTCCTTCTACATTTACTATTAAAGCTAATTCTAATCAAATTAGCACAATTAGTGTTAACAAGGTGGTGAGTACTTATGCTACAGAATATGCAAAAATAGCTTCTAAAACATCTAGCTATAGCGCTTCTTCATCAGATATTACAATTAATATTGATTATAGTTCTACAGATAATGGTGCTTTAGCTTGGCTGAATTATATTGAGATAAATACTAGGAGATTATTAAAAATGTCAGGAAATTCTTTATTGTTTAGAAATGCATCATCATTAGCTAATGAGGTGGGAACTTTTGAGTTATCAAATGCTAATTCAGGAATAAGTATTTGGGATGTTACTGATCCTACATCAGTAGTAAAAATGCCAACTACAATAAATGCTAGTGTCCTTTCATTTAATGATTCAATTGATGAATTACATGAATACATTGCATTTAATAGTAGTTCTTATTTAATCCCCACTTTTAAAGGAAGTATTAGTAATCAGAATTTACACAATACCCCTTCTGATGTGGAATATGTAATTGTATCTCACCCTGATTTTTTAAGTGCAGCTGAACGTTTAGCTGAATTTCATTTAACTCAAGATAATTTAAAATCAGTAGTTGTTGCTCCAGGACAAATTTATAATGAGTTTTCATCAGGAGTTCAAGATGTAAGTGCTATTCGTGATTTTTTAAGAATGTTATATAAACGACCAGATTCAAAGTTAAAGTATGTATTGCTTTTTGGGGATGGATCTTATGATCCAAAGAACAGGGTGGAAGACAATACAAATTTTGTAATTACTTATCAATCCGTAAATTCAACCCATAAAACATTATCGTATGTTACTGATGATTATTTTGGATTATTAGATGATAATGAAGGCTTATTTGCAAATGATTTGGTGGATATTGGGATTGGTAGATTTCCTGTTTCAACCTTGGCTCAAGCCAATGTATTGGTTGATAAAGTAGAACGCTATTATGCTAAAGAGTCATTTGGTAGTTGGCGAAATGATATTGCTTTTGTTGCTGATGATGGGGATGGAAGTGATGGAAATACACATATGTGGCAAGCGGATAGTTTGGCTAATATTGTTGATGATAATTATAATGACATCAATATAGAAAAGATTTATTTGGATAATTATTTGCAGGAATCTACTACCGGAGGAAATAGAAGTCCTGATGCGCAGGCTGCAATAAATAATAGGATAAATAAAGGAGCATTGCTTATAAATTATACTGGACACGGAGGGCAACTAGGATGGACTAACGAAAGAATACTTGAAATAAAGCAGATTAATGAATGGGAAAATAGTAATAAACTTCCTTTGTTTATGACAGCAACCTGTAATTTCTCGCATTTTGATAATCCTGCAGAAACTTCAGCTGGGGAATATACATTGTTAAATCCTCAAGGGGGTGCAATTGCTCTATTAAGCACAACTCGTTTGGTGTATTCAGCTCCTAATTATAATTTGAATACTAAGTTTATTAAAACACTTTTCGAAAAACAAGATGGAGAGTTTCCAAGATTAGGAGATGTGTTTAAGAAAACAAAAGTATTGAGTGGTACTTCTACCAATAATAGAAATTTTACACTTTTAGGCGACCCCGCACTTTGCTTGGCTTATCCTGAGTATCAGGTGGAAACTACTAATATTGTAGATACCTTAAAAGCTTTGGGTGAAGTAACTATTGAAGGAAGAATTGTAGAAGATTATGGTGTCTTAAATTCATTTAATGGAACAATTTTTGCTACTGTTTACGATAAGGAAATTATACGCACCACTTTAGGGCAAGAATCTTGTACCCCAATGCCATATCGTGATCAGAATAATATTCTATATAAAGGAACGGCATCAGTGGTGAATGGCCAATTTTCTTTTTCATTTGTTGTGCCTAAAGATATTGCCTATAATTATGGTGCTGGAAAAATTTCTTATTATGCCGTTTCAGATGATGAAAACCCAATAGACGCAGGAGGTAGTGATGAGGGATTTATTATTGGAGGTACAGCTGATGATATTGTATATGATTATGATGGTCCTGAATTAGATTTGTTTATCAATACACGACAATTTGTGGATGGAGGGATAACAGATGAAAACCCTGTATTGTTGGTGGATATTGAAGATTTTAGTGGAATAAATACAGTAGGAAATGGAATTGGACATGATATTGTGGCAGTATTGGATGGTGCTACTCATTTGCCTTTTATTCTGAATGAACATTATTCGGCAGATAAAGATAATTATAGAAAAGGAAGTATAAGTTTCCCATTTAGTAGTTTGGAAAAAGGAGAGCATACACTTGTTGTAAAAGTTTGGGATGTCTTTAATAATTCATCTGTGGCTGAAATTACTTTTGTTGTTGCTGATGATAATAGTTTTGTTATTGCAGACTATTCTACACGACCGAATCCTTTTACAACTTCAACTGATATTTATTTTCAGCATAATAAAGCCAATCAGGATGTGGATGTAGTGTTAGAGATTTATTCAATTACGGGAGCTTTAGTTTACCGTTTTCAAGAAAGTTATTATGATAATGGTTTTAGAATAGGCCCTATTCCTTGGGGTGGTAAAGATGAATATGGAGGGCAATTAAGTGCAGGAATGTATATTGCAAAATTGGGTGTTAGTAGTTCAGATGGCGATTTCACTTCAAAATCAATCCGAATTATACTATTACCTCAATAGATTCGTTCAAGCCCACATAAAAAAGAAGTATATTTGCAAACTAAATTTAAGAAATGAAGAAGATAATAGGAATGATTAGTGCGTTTTTATTGATGTTTAACGCATTTGCTCAAGATCCGAGTTATGACGATTTAACAGGAGGGTTGAATACAATTACAACTGCCGTGCCGTTTTTATTAATTTCACCTGATTCAAAAGCGGGTGCAATGGGTGATGTTGGGGTGGCTACTACTCCTGATGCTAATTCTTTGCATTGGAACCCTGCAAAGTATGCTTTTGTTGATGATGATATGGGTTTTGCAGTATCCTATGTTCCTTGGCTTAGAGCTTTAGTGCCAGATATTAATCTATCGTATTTAGCAGGTTATCGAAAATTAAATGATAATGAAGCTATTGCAATGGAGTTGCGTTATTTTTCATTAGGAGATATTACTTTTACAGATATTTTAGGAACTACAATTGGACAATATAAACCTAGTGAATTTGCATTAGGAACTTCTTATTCACGTAAACTATCTGCTAATTTTTCTTTAGCTATTGCGGGTAGGTATATTTATTCTAATTTAACAGGAGGGCAAGCGGCAGGTGGTATTCCAACTGTTGCAGGGCAATCCATAGCAGCTGATATTGCAGGGTATTACACACAAGCAATTAGAATAAGTGGTAAAGATGTTGACTTAGCTATTGGTTGTAATATTTCGAATATTGGAAATAAAATATCCTATACTGAAACAGCAGTACGTGATTTTATTCCAATCAATTTAAGGTTAGGTACGGCTTTAGGAACTGAGTTTGATGATTATAATAAAATGTCTTTTGCATTTGATATTAATAAACTATTGGTGCCAACACCTCCTGTATATGATGATGGTGTAATAGTGATAGGAGAAGAGCCTGATGTATCTGTTGTGTCGGGTATTTTTCAATCATTTGGAGATGCTCCAGGTGGATTTAAAGAGGAAATGAGAGAAATTAATTATTCTATAGGTACAGAGTATTGGTATGCAAATCAGTTTGCGATAAGAGCAGGATACTTCTTTGAGCATGATACTAAAGGAGGTAGAAAGTTTTTTACTTTTGGTTCTGGAGTTAAATATAATGTTTTTTCCCTTGATTTTTCGTATTTAATAAATGCTAGTCGTGCAATAAATGGTACTAATCCTTTAGCAAATACTATGCGTTTTACTTTAGTGTTTGATTTTGGAGCAATGGATCAAATGAATTAATCTATGAATTTTAGAGTAGGCTTTGGTTTTGACGTTCATCAGCTAAAAGAGGGATTAGACTTTTGGTTAGGAGGAATAATTGTTCCTCATACTAAAGGAGGTCTTGGACATTCTGATGCGGATGTGTTAATCCATACTATTTGTGATGCTCTTTTAGGGGCAGCTAATTTGGGAGATATTGGGAAACACTTCCCAGATACTGCTGCAGAGTATAAAGGAATTGATAGTAAAATTCTTCTAAAAGAAGTAATGATTTTGATTCGAGCGAAAGGCTATGAAATTGGAAATATTGATTCTACTATTTGTTTGCAAACCCCAAAAATTAGTCCTTATATTCCTGAAATGCAAAAGGTATTAGCTGCTTGTATGGGCGTAGATGCTGATTTAGTTTCTATTAAAGCGACTACAACCGAAAAACTAAGTTTTGTAGGTAGAGAGGAAGGGGTTTCTGCTTATGCCACTGTTTTAATCAATAAGGTTTAAAGCCCTATTTTACTTTTAATTTTATTGTCTCTTAGGTAAACAAGCATTTCTGCTTCTGCACACACAATTCCTTTTTTGTTGATGGCTTGTACAGTATGCCATTTCTCAAATTTCCCAACTGTATTTAAAGCATCTTCTGCTTCAATAATATCTTTAGGGCTAACTGTAAAGGTAAAGTGTAAATCAGTCTTGGAAGGGTGTTTGTATTTAATGTTCGCACTTTTTAGCCAAATTTCTAATTTCCTATTTTTTTGATGAAAGATATTGTAGTACATTATTGGGAAGTAAGGGTCAAAAGCGGAAAAAATAGTCCCTCCAAAAATAGTATTATGGGCGTTCATATTCAGGATTGACTTCCTGAGAACAACTTTAAATTCAGAATAATCGACTGACACCTTTTTCAGTACAATACGATTAAAAAAAAGAGGAGGATAAATATTGAGTACAAAGCGTAAAATTCTTCTTCTGATCATATTATCAAAGGTAATTAAAAAAGCCTGCAAAATACAGGCTTCTTTGTTTTATATGTGTGTTTTGCTTAGTGCTTTGATAAATAATCAGCAACTCCTTCATGCGATTCTTTCATTGCATCTTGTCCTTTGCTCCAGTTTGCAGGACAAACTTCACCATTTTCTTCAAAGTGTTGTAAAGCATCTACCATTCTTAAAGCCTCATCAACATTTCTTCCTAATGGGAAATTGTTAATCACTTGGTGTTGTACTACGCCATTCTTGTCAATTAAGAATAATCCTCTGAAAGCAATCATTGGTCCGTTAGCAACCATGTTATCGTTTTCATCTAACTCATAATCTCCAGCTAAAACACCAAAGTTAGCAGCAATTGTCTTGTCAGTATCTGCAACTAATGGGTAAGTAATTCCTTGAATACCCCCTTCAGCCTTTGGCATTTGTAACCATCCCCAGTGCGATTGCTCTGTATCAGTTGAACAGGCAACTACTGCACATCCTCTAGCTTCAAATTCAGCTAATTTATTTTGAAATGCAAATAATTCTGTTGGGCAAACAAAAGTAAAATCCTTTGGGTAAAAGAAAAACAAAACTGGCTTTTCTCCTACAAATTGCTCTAATGAATATCCTTTTATAAACTCACCTCCGTTCACTACTGCTTGTGCAGAAAATGCAGGGGCTTTTTTACCGATTAATATTGACATGATTTCTTTTTTTAGTTATTTATTTTATGCAAAACTACATAAAATCCTCCTTATTATTTGAGTTTGGACAGAATAAAAGCAGTTCGTTCATTAACCGATAATTTAGGGACTTCTACTAAAGTATACCCAAAGGATTGGTAAGTAGAAAGTAAAGCTTTTTCTATGCTTTTTGCAATGCGAATATCTTCTTTTCTTTCTGTATCGGTTACATAAATTTCTTCCCAAATAGGCGTGTAAAAAACAGTTTTGTTATAGGGGAATTTTTTAACCATTTCCATGATATCATCATCCACTGCTAGGCCATCATGTTTCAGATAGGCAATGACATCAATAATGCCTCTATCAAAAAAAAGGATTGTATTTTGTGGGGCGTTAGTATGTTGGGTTTTCCTAAGGGCAATTACTTGTTGAGAAAAAGCAGTTAAATTTTTCCAAGGCAAGGCATCTCCACCGCTTGCAATTTGTTCTGTTATTATAGTTCTTGAAATTTCTTCTGCACAAGAATGCCCTTCTTTTTTGAGTGCATTAATAATGGCTGTTTTCCCTGTTCCAGGAGCTCCCGTAATTATGTATTTCTGGTTCATTTTAAAGGCTCAACATAACTATAATCGCACCAACAATTATTGCTAAAATCTTTTGAGTGCTGAATTTATGACCATCACTACTTTCAAAAAGAATAGTAGTAGAAATGTGTAAAAATATACCAATAACCATAGCCATAATTTCATTGTGATAATTTGCTAGAGTTGTAAAAAAACTTCCAGCAAAAACTCCTAGTGGCGCCATCAATGCAAAAAGTAGTAAATAGAAATAGGCTTTTTGTTTTGGCATATTACTTTGTAAAAAGAAAGTCATTAGCACAATGGCAACTGGCATTTTATGTAGGACAATTCCTGTAAGTAAAGCATTATGGGCATCATCATGTAAGTGCCCTCCTAAAGGTACTCCCTCAAGTAAAGCATGTAAACAAAGACTAATGAGTACAGAAAAAGGAATTACATTGCTTTTGTGGAAATGCCCATGTTCTATTCCTTGCGAAAAATATTCTAACAATATCTGGATTAGAAAACCACCCAAAATGAATAATCCGATATGCTGAGTTGTATTGTGTTTGAACAGTTCAGGTAATAGGTGTAATACACTTACGGCTAACAAATAAGCACCACTAAAAGTAAGTAGTAATTGTATGTTCTTACTTTTCTTTGGTTTAAAAATTTCGACCACAATTGCACCCGCAATTACGGAAGCAAACAATAGTGCTAGTGTTGTTAAATTCATTTCTTGCAAATTAGTATTAAACGATCAGAAGTTTTAATGTCAAAATCTTCCAATTTATAATTGCCAAAGATATCAATTATTTTTAGCCCTGCAGTAGTGATGAATTCAGAATAATCAGCTAAAGTTATCGCCTTTACTTTTTCTTGAAAATGTTGCTTTTCTGTTCCGTTAGTAATTGCAATATCTTTGATGATGTACCCATCTTCTACTTTTCTGCTGATGTCAAACGTTATGTTGTCAATCATTTTTTTTTCCTTGAGTACCAAATTGCTAATTACCTTTTCTGCATTCATAAAATCAATAATTATCAGGCCGCCTCTTTTTAGATTACTTGCCATAGCATTGATGGATTTTTGCTCATCTGTTTTTTTTTCAAAATAACCAAATGAGGTAAACAGATTAGTGACTACATCAAAGCTGTTTTCCTGATATACATCACGCATATCGTGCACTGAAAATTGTAAGTTTTTGTTTTCACCTTTTTTTGCAGTTCTTATACTGTTAGGGGATAAGTCGACCCCAACCACATCAAATCCTAAGGAGTTGAAATATATGGCATGTCTTCCTTTTCCGCAAGCAATATCTATGAGTTTACTTCCTTTGGGGATTTGTAAGTGCTGTACTAAATTATCAATAAATGCTTGTGCTTCTTTTTCATCTCTATTTTTATAGAGGGTATGGTAATAAGGAGAATCGAACCAATGTACAAACCAACTCATAATTATTTTTGGTTTAAGATAAGTTAAACGGTTTATCTGGGGTTAATTTTAAGATGCTAATGTACAAATTTTCACAGGGATAATGATTTTCATATTTAAAGTGTTTCATAAATAATTTTATAATAATTTTGCAAAAATAAAAATTCTAGAAAATGTCAAACACAAAATGGATTGGAGCTGCTGCAGGGTGGTTCTTTGGAGGGCCAATTGGAGGAATAATTGGATATTATGTAGCAAAAAACTTTTTCAGTTCAAAAGTTGATAATAAAAAAGCATTTGAAATTTCATTGCTTATCCTCTCATCAGTAGTGATAAAAGCTGATGGGAAGGTACTGAAATCAGAATTGGATTACGTAAAAAAATTCTTTACTAATACTTTTGGGGCTACAAAGTCAAACGAGTATTTCAAGATGTTTAATAGTTTGAATAAGCAGGATTTCACGGCTAAACTAAGGCAGGTCTGTTTGCAATTAAATTCTCATATTAATCATTCTTCTCGTTTGGAGATTATTCATTTTCTTTTTGGAGTGTCAGCTGCCGACAATGAAATTCATCCTAAGGAAGTGGAACAGATAAAAAGAATTGCTACTTATATGAATATCAATCCTTACGATTTTGAGTCTATTAAGTCAATGTTTTTGGCCAATGGTAGTAGTAATACTGAACACTGGTATACAATGTTAGGGATTACAAAACAAGCAACAGATACTGAGGTTAAAAAAGCTTACCGTAAAATGGCTGTGAAATATCATCCTGATAAATTACAGGGAGTAAGTGAGGATATTAAAAAATTGTCGGAAGAAAAATTCTTGAAAGTGAAAGAAGCTTATGAGCAAATAATGAAAGGAAGGAGTTAAAGTTTTTCTAATTCTAGTTGCAATTTTTTAGGCATATTTTTTACGACTAAGTTATAGGAGTCTTCAATCCACTGTTCAATTTGCTTATCGCTTAAATCACCTTCAAAGCTTACAGAATTCCAGTGTTTTTTATTCATGTGCCAAGCTGGGCTGACTTCCGTATGATTTTCTCTTAAGACCATGGCTTTTTCAGGATTGCATTTTAAATTCGTGTACTCAAAATTTTCTAAATTAGTTAAAGCAAACATCTTACCAAGCACTTTAAATACTAAAGTATTTTCATCAAAAGGCATTTCTTCTGTTGTGCATTTAAAGGAAAGACAATATTCTCTGAAGTGGTCAATGGTCATCTTACCCTCTCTGCCTTATCGCTTCATATAAAATAACACCAGTTGCTACCGAGACATTTAAGGAAGCAATTTTTCCACTCATAGGAATTTTTGCTCTTGCATCACACATTTTTAAAAACTCAGGAGAAACACCGTCTTCCTCCGATCCCATAATAATAGCGGTAGGTGGGGTGTAGTCAGGTTTATACATATTGTCTTGTGTTTTTTCAGTACAGCCAATGAGTTGTATGCCGCTATCTTTCATGAATTGTAAGGCTAATTTTAAATTCCAAGTTCGGCAAACGGTAACTTTATGCAATGCCCCAGCTGAGGTTTTTATTGCATCAGCATTAATGGCAGCAGCATTTTGTTCAGGGATCAAGATGGTATCCACTCCTGCACATTCAGCAGTACGGGCAATTGCTCCAAAATTTCTTACATCAGTAATTCTATCCAGCACCAATACTAAAGGATTTTTTCCCTCTTCATAGAGTTTAGGGATTACATCCTCAATATTATGAAAATCAATAGGGGAAATAAAGGCAAAAACTCCCTGATGATTTTTTCTGGTTAAGCGATTGATTTTCTCTAGAGGAACATGTTTGTAGTTTATTCTTTTTACACGAACCAATTTCCAGAGCTCTGCAAACAAATCGTTATGCAATCCTTTTTGGATAAATAGTTTGTCAATTGTTTTTCCGGCTTCTACTGCTTCAATTATGGAACGGATACCAAATATGTAATTTTTTTCTTCTGTGTTATTCATTATTATCTTCTATAAACTCAATTTGAGTGGTAATCTCAGGTATATTTCTGAGTTCAATTTCTTTTTTAATTTCTTCTGATTTTGCTTTTAAATCTTTCGTTAAGATTTGTTTTTTTCTTTTTTCCATTGGTGGATTTAGTTTTTCAGCATTTTCAAACTGAATTACACTTTCCAAAATATCTTTCGGTAATTGCGTACCAGCTTTGTTGAGGGTGTCCAAAAATTCCTCTGCAAAAAATTGATCAATCTGAATTCTTCTTTTGGTAGTATGTGCAAATTTTCCAATAATCCGGCATACATTATCTCTATCTTCAGGACTTAATTTGTCAGCAAATTCATACTCCTCAATCTTCTTAAGGCTTAAAATGATTGGTTCTAAAGCATCTTTGGTAATGATGTAGACATTATAATCGCCAATATTATAGGTAAACTGATTAATGACTTGCAAAGTGTTAGAAGGGATGACTAGGAATAAATCCTTTTTTACATCATCATGCTTTGCGTATTTTTTCAGGTTTTCAGTTTGTAGTTTTATATATTTAGGAAAATTGCTCAAGTCATCATTTGCAGGACTTTTTGCATCAAAAACAATCAGTTGATCCATTATTTCTATGGAGTTATCAGGCTTATTTCTTGGGTGTGGGAAATCCTCTTGACTGATGTACTTAATCACATGATTCCGGCAAATAAGTTGCAAATGATTTTCAACATCTTTTTCATGTTCTGCCCAAGTCCACTTCATTTTCTCTAATCTAGCTTCCGCTTCTTTTACCCTTTCATCATTCAGCCTTTCTTTTTCTTTTGTTAAACTATTCTGCAATGTATTAGTCGCCTCAATTGATTTTCTTAGCGTTTCATTTCTATTTTCCTCTTCTTTTTTCAGAGAAGTATTTTCGTTTTTTAGGTTATTTCTTTCTGATTCGGTATTTGAAAGCTTCTCTTTAAGAGTAGTATTCTCGGTTTTCACCTGTTCAAAAGCAGTAGTTTTTGCATTGGCAATATCAATGTTTTGTTCCTGTTGTTTTATTTCAACTTCTTTTGTTGCTAAGCTTTGTTCTAATTCTGAAATTCTTTTTTTATCGTCTTCTAAATTATCTTCAATGGTAGTTTCTTTTTTAAAATAAAGAGCCGCAAACCCTACGATAATTAAGAGTGCCAATACATATTCCATGTGTAAATTATTTGAATTATAAAATGAGGACTAAAGTACCAACTTCTATTAGGTTATACAAGTCAATCACTTCTTTATTTTTCATTCTTATACAGCCGTGTGAGGCAGGCTTTCCAAGCCTTCCTTCTTCAGAAGTTCCGTGTATGTAAATATAGCGTTTATAGGAGTCAATTCCTTTCCCTTTATTTTTTCCTTTCTCCATGCCTTCAAGCCAAAAAATTCTACTGGTTACATCATCTGTTTTACTTTTGGTTTCATCAGTATATATGGTGGCGATATCGCCATAAAATACTCTTCCTGTCATTCTGCCATTAATGGGAGTCTTATCTCCATATTTTTCTTTTATACTATGTAGTCCTATTGGTGTTTTATTGCTTCCTGCTTTATTCCCTATTCCGTAGGCTGAACTTGAAATAACATATTTATGAATGATTTTATCATTTTTAATGTGATATAGTTTTTGTTCTTTTGTAGACACAAAAAGGAGTTCTTCAAGCGGTTGATTTCCTAAGTATTCTTTAGCTTGAGTGATAGGAGTTTGAGCGAAAGAACAGATGCTTAAAAGACTAATTAAAATAAGGTTAAGGGTTCTCTGTATAGTTTCCAGGTTATAGGTTTTTGATTATTTTTAATAAGTATTTCATTTGTTTTTGAAAAGTGTTTACATCCCAAAAAACCTCTGTAAGCCGAAAAAGGGGAGGGGTGAGCTGCAGTTAAGATGTAGTGTTTGTTTGTATCAATCAGAACTGACTTTTTTTGCGCAAAAGCACCCCAAAGTAAAAAAATAACTCCTTCTTTTTTCTCTGATATTTTTTTAATGATGCTATCGGTAAAGGTATCCCAACCTAATTTCTGATGGGAACCGGCTTCTTTTTCTCTGACTGTTAATGTAGCGTTTAAGAGTAGTACTCCTTGTTCTGCCCAAGAATTTAGGTTTCCATTAGTGGAAATAGGGAGGTTTAAATCCGTTTGTAATTCTTTGAAAATATTGCGTAATGATGGTGGTGTTTTTGCAGTGTTGGGAACAGAAAAAGAGAGTCCATGCGCTTGTCCTTTTCCGTGGTAAGGGTCTTGCCCCAAAATAACAACCTTTAAATTTTTAAGTGCTGTACAGTTAAAAGCACTGAGAATTTCATCATCTTTAGGGAAGATGTTGTGGTTTTGTTTTTCAATGTTTAATTCGCTAATAATTGCTTGAAAATTTTCGGAATTTAGCTCTTCTTTCAAAAATGCTTCCCAGTCCGAATTGAGATGTAGTTTTATAGTTGTCATTTAATTATTTCAAAGATAGATAATCTGTTTTAAAAATGTATTTTTGTCAAAAATTATTTTCAATGAAAAAACTCCTTCTATATTCGCTATTATTTTTTGCAATTTCGGTTGTCAGTTCATGTGGGATTTATGAAAAGCAATGTCCTGGAGTAGGTGAGGTGAATATTTCTGAAACAAAAGCATAAACTATTTCTTTTGGAAACTACTGAAAAAATAAGAAAGCCAAAGTGGTTGAAGGTAAAATTACCAACAGGTGAAGCCTATAAAAATGTAAGAGGAATTACCAAAGCACACGATTTGCATACCATTTGTGAAAGTGGAAATTGCCCTAATATGGGGGAATGTTGGGGGGCTGGTACAGCAACTTTCATGATTTTAGGGAACATCTGTACGCGTTCTTGTGGTTTTTGCAATGTAATGACAGGTCGCCCATTAGCAGTTGATATTTTAGAACCTAAGAAAGTAGCGCAATCGATTAAATTAATGCAAGTAAAACATGCGGTTATTACTTCTGTTGATCGTGATGATTTGAAAGATGGAGGGGTTAGTATTTGGGTAGAAACGATTAACGAAATAAGAAAGGAAAATCCTAAGACAACAATGGAGACTTTAATTCCTGATTTTAAAGGGAGATTAAAAGATATTCAGCTTATTATTGATGTGGCTCCTGAAGTAGTTTCGCATAATATTGAAACCGTAAGAAGATTGACTAAAAAGGTGAGAATTCAGGCAAAATACGATAGGAGTATGGATACCTTAAGGTTCTTGCATGAAGGAGGGATTAAAACAAAATCAGGAATTATGCTTGGATTGGGAGAAACTGAGTCGGAAGTGATTGAAACTATGCATGATTTACGAGCAGTTGGTGTTTCAATTATGACTATTGGACAGTATTTACAGCCTTCAAAAAAGCATTTGCCAGTAGTTGAATTTATTACCCCCGAACAATTTGATAAGTATAGAGAGATAGGTCTTTCTCTTGGTTTTCAGCATGTTGAAAGCAGTCCTTTGGTGCGTTCTTCTTATCATGCTGAAAAGCATATACACTAGTAATTTACCGGTTTTTATATTTTTCTTTATGGGGATGTCTATTAATAGATAATCATTATATTTGTTTCCTAAAAATTTAAACAAATTCCTTAGATATGAAAAATAGAATTCTACCTTTAATTTTTGCTTTTTTAGCAACTACTTCTTTAACTGCTCAGGTTTGTGGTACTTATGATGGTTCCTATGAAGAACAAGAACAAAAATACCCTTCTTTTTATCAAGGATTAGAAACTTTAAATGCGGAGTTGGAAGCGGATTATAAGTCAGCTGTAAGCAAGATGAAGCACCTTAAAGTAGAGAATGGAAAAAGAATTATTCCTGTTGTTGTGCATGTGATTCATGATATGGGTAATGAAAATATATCGGACGCTTCTATTCAAGGAGCTTTGGATATTCTAAATGATAATATTAACGGGCAAGCTTCTAATTTCTTAGCTAAAACACCAGATATCTTTGCATCTGTTAGAGGGGATTTAGATGTTGAGTTTCGCTTAGCAAAAATTGATCCTAATGGAAATCCTACAACTGGTATTGTAAGGGTTCGTTCAGAATTAACAGTAGAGCCTGAACCAAGAAATGCTGTAAAATCGTTAAGTTACTGGAATTCTTATGAGTATTTTAATATTTGGACACTAAGAAAATTTTCTCCACAAGATGATGGGAATATCTTATTAGGATATGCACAATTTCCTTGGAGTGGAAGAATGTCTACTGATGGAGTTGTGTTGTTATCTAGCCAGATGGTTAGTGGCGGTACTTTAACGCATGAAGTAGGACATTGGTTAGGATTAAGACATATTTGGGGAGATGCAGTTTGTGGTGATGATGGTGTTAAAGATACTCCTCCTGCAAGAGATCCTAATTTTGGAATAGGTCTGTCTGACTTTCCTTATAATGTAGGGCCTCCTTCAGGTTCTACTCTTGGTTGTATTGCGGATTCATTAAATCCTGCAGGAGAAATGTTTGTAAACTATATGGACTATTCTAATGATGCGGATGTTACTATGTTTACTATAGGGCAGAATGAGGTAATGAACGAAACTTTAAATGGTGAAGATGATGAAGATTCTACTACTACAGATATAGGCTTTAGACAATATATGTGGTCAGCTGAAAATGCTATAGCAACTGGAGTAGCTGATGGGTATTTAACACCTACTTGTGCTCAACAAGCTGATTTTGCTATTACTACTGGGATTTCATCAATGTGTATAGGAGAAGAAATTATTTTAAAAGGAAATAAATCACAATTTGGTAATGAAAATGTTACTGCTTTATCTTGGGATTTTGGAGATGGAAATACAGATAATTCAAACAATAACTTTTTAGTACATGAGTATACAAATGAAGGGGTGTATGATATTTCACTTACGGTAGAATACAATGAAACAACTGAAGCTAGAGCTGCTAGTTTATCTGATTTGGATTTAACAAATGCTAGTTCATACGATTCAATTGTAAAAACTCTGATTGTTCAGGGAAATGAGGCAGAGTTAATAGCAATGAATGCTTCAAATATTCTTCTTCATTTAGATGTAGATTCATTTAGTATTAATTCTTTTTGGAGATTTAATGCTCCTTTAGATAGTGTTGTTGGGGCCCACTCTTCTTACCCTTTAGGGTTAGATACTTTTTTATTGATATTTACAGCTAATGATGGAGATTTATTAACGATAGAAGAAATTGCTAGATTAGCCTTATGTTTTGCTACATGGGAAACAGATTCAATTCAATTTAATGGAGATGTCGTAACTTATTACTATGGAAATTATGAAAGTGAAGCTTTTGATGCTTATTTCATGGATACTTTATTTTATAGAGGTGAGTTAGATGTAACAACTTATATTGCCTATTATACTAATACTTGTACATCAACAACAGTGAAAGAAAGTTTTATTGCAGTAGATCCAACTTCTTCTTCAAATACAGCAGGAAATTATACCTATAGTTTTGAAGATTCAGCTGATTTATCAGCTGATTGGCAAGTAACTAAAAGTGCTGCTAGTGGAGACTGGAGTTTTAATCTAATACAAAATTCTTCTTGGGAATGGGTAAATGGTGTGGCAGCTAGTGGTGCGGCATCCCTTATGATTGATAAAGATAATTTAACTCTTGGTAGTGATGAATTAATCTCAGTTGCTTATGACTTAAGCGCATTGTCAAATCCAGCAATTAAATTTTCATACTCAGGAGCAGCAACTAATGGGGTTCCAGTTAATGAATTAAATGTATATTATTCTGATGATTGTGGTGAGGTTTGGAGAACATTAGGATCATTAACTAAATATCAGGTAGCAAATGCAAACTTGTACGCTACTAATTTCAAGCCTGACATAACTCAGTGGAATGATACGGTTATGACAAAAGCTCAATTAAAAAATAATAACATAAGGTTTAAATTTGAATATGTTACTAAAGGTGATGCAAATAATTTCTATTTAGATAATATTCAAATTGGTGAAGAATCCGCATTATTCTTACCATCAGAAAGCTCATCAAGATTATCAATCTATCCTAACCCAACTAATGGAAAGGCAGTTATTGAACTTGAGCATTTAGCTGAAATGAATGTTGATGTTAAATTAGTGAATATTTTAGGAGCTGAAGTGATGCATTTGTTTGATGGAGAAATAGTAAGTAATTACTATAGATTAGAGGGCATTGATTTATCTCATCTTGAAACAGGAATCTATTTTGTTAAGGTGATTGCTAATGGTAATGCTATCACAACAGAAAAGTTAATTCTTAATAAATAAGATATATTATAATTATAAAAAGAAAGCCATCAGAAATGATGGCTTTTTTTATTTATTATAGGTTTTTAGTTCAAGTTTCCCAGTATCAAAAACAGCATAAGTATTATGCGTTAGCCAGTCGCCTGTATTGATGTATTTAGCCCTACTATCAACCTTTAATTCGAGTGGGAGGTGTCTGTGTCCAAAAATGTAATAGTCAACAGGGTTAAGTTCTTGTTGCTGTTGACAATATCCGAAAAGAATTTCTTTTTCATTACTGATAAAACTACCTTCTTCTCCACTTTTTCGGCTACTTCTGCTCCATGTGTGTGCTAATGTAAGTGCCAAATTAGGGTGTAAACGAGCAAATACCCATTGACATACTTTTGAGGTGAAGAATTTTCTTAAGAGCTTATAGAAATAATCGCCTTTTCCTAAACCGTCTCCATGTCCGATAAATAGCTTTTTATTATCTTCTTCAATTGTAATATTTCTTTGGTGAATAGTAATGCCAATTTCTGTTGTTAAGTAGTCTTTCATCCATAGGTCATGATTTCCGACAAATAAGTGGACTGCAATTCCACTATCAACAAGTTCAGCAAGTTTACCTAATAGCCTCACAAACCCTTTTGGAACTACTGTTTTGTATTCGAACCAAAAATCAAAGATATCTCCAACTAAATAGATTGCTTTTGCATCTTCTTTAATTTCATCTAACCATGTAACAATTAGTCGTTCTCTTTTATGGCTTTCTACTAAAGTAGGAGCGCCTAAATGAAAATCGGATGCGAAATATAGTTTGTTTCTAGTCAAAATTATTTTTCCAATTCAGTTCTTAACAATTGGTTGGCCAGTTTTGGGTCGGCTTGTCCTTTGGATAGTTTCATTACTTCCCCCATAAATAAGCCAATCAATCCTTTTTTTCCTCCTTTGTATTCAGCTACCTTTTCAGGGTATTTAGCAATTGCTTGAGTAATGTAATCTCCAAGGGCATCACTATCACTTTCTTGCACCCAATTATTTTCAGAAGCTATTTCAGCAGCTGTGTTCTTACTATTCAGCATAGCAGGAAATACCTTTGAGGTTGCAACTGTATTACTAACTTTTCCTTCATCAACAATTGTAATCAAACTAGCTAATTGCTGTGGACTTATTGAAAAGTTAGCAATTGTAACTGCTTTTTCATTAAGGTATGATTTAACACTTCCATTTACAAAGTTTGCTGCTGATTTATAGTTTTCAGTGTACTCACACAGTTCGTTAAAGTACAAAGCAATTCCTTTTTCATCAATTAGGATATTGGCATCATATTCCGATAAGCCAAATTCTTTTGTGAAAATTGAAAAGAGTTCATTGGGTAAAGGAGGTAATGTTTTTCTTACCTGTTCAATGTATTCTTTAGTGACAATAACTGGCTGTAAGTCAGGTTCAGGGAAATAACGATAATCGTTTGCTTCCTCTTTGTGTCGCATGGAAATTGTACTGTTGTTTGCTGCATTAAAACTTCTTGTTTCATGGCTGATAATCCCTCCATTTTCCAGCAATTCTATTTGCCTTTCCACTTCAAACTCAATAGCTCGTTTTACATTTCTACTTGAATTCATATTTTTCACTTCTACCTTGGTACCAAATTCTGTAGCTCCTTTTAGCATTACTGAAACGTTAGCATCACACCTAAGGGATCCTTCTTCCATATTCCCATCACAAATATCTAAATAACGCACTAATTTTCGCACTTCATTTACGTATTGATAGGCTTCATCAGAAGAACGAATATCAGGTTCAGATACAACTTCAACTAGAGGAACTCCTGCTCGATTTAAATCAATTAAAGTATTGAAAGGATCTAAATCATGAATTGATTTCCCGGCATCCTCCTCCATGTGAATTCTTGTAATTTTTATTTTCTTAGTATTTCCTTTATCATCTTTTATTTGGATAGTACCACCATTGCAAATGGGGGTAGTATCTTGTGTAATTTGGTAGCCTTTTGGTAAATCAGCATAAAAGTAATTTTTACGAGCATATTCATTATGCTCACGAATATTTGCTCCAACTGCTATTCCTAACTTTACAGCATATTCAATTACTTTCTTATTGCTTCTGGGTAAGGTGCCTGGGTGCCCTAAGGAAATTACTGATGTTTTGGTATTTGGTATAGCACCAAAAATATTCTCATCAGAAGAATAAGCTTTAGTTTTTGTAAGTAGTTGTGCGTGAACCTCAAGCCCAATTACAACCTCATATTTTTCTCTTACACTCATGGATTTATTCAAACATTACTTTTCCTGATTCAATTAATGTGTTGCCACTATTCAGGCGATAAAAATACAAACCATTGCTTAAACTTCCTCTGTAAATTGTGTTTTGATTTACATTTAATTTTTGCTCTTTTACCTTCACTCCTAATGTGTTGTATATGGTGATGCTTTCAGCATTGGTATTTGAAATTGTAAATTGTGTTTTTGCTGGATTAGGAAATGGCCTTGAAATTAAATTATTTTCAATTATTGATGTAGGTGTACCACACTGGAAAATATATAAACCAGTTTGCATATCAGAAACAATAATATTTCCTGAAGGTAGGTTAGGGTAAACTCCCCAAGCTCCTTTGTAAGAGGCATGACTTGTTGGAGCATAAGTATCATATTCCCAAGTTTGCACAGGGTTGCTTGGGTCAGAAATATCAAAAACTCTTAATCCATCATGATAATAAGGGATGTACGCTAAATCTCCTTTTATTATTCCATTATGCGCCATTGATTGTGTGTCAACACCAGAATTAAAAGTTGCTAAAACTGAAATATTACTTAAGTCGGAAACATCTAATATTTTCACATCATAGCCATGATTTTCATCTTGCATAATGTAAAGTGTTCCATCATCATTTAACCACCCTGAATGATTATAGCCTGCATCTGGGTAAGAAGTTAATGTTGCTAATTGTGTAGGTTGGTCGCCCATAGTATTTACCATAGAAAAATCGAGTACTCTTAGTCCTTCATTTCCACAATTTAAGTAAGCTGTGTCATTTCTTACAAAAGCATCATGTACATGTCCGACTGCATTGTAAGAATAGATTAATTGTGGTGCAGTAGGGATATGCAAATCATATACATCCATTGCTGTATTGGAGGCGCAGGCGTATAATTTTGCCGTAGCTTGATCAATATAAATATTGTGAGCTTGAGTGAAAAGTGCATTGGAATCATAAACCGTATTTACTGAATTTGGTAAATCAGTAATGTCAATAATTTGCAAAGTAGAAGTACTTCCTTCATCACACACCACATATAAATATCCTTCAAAATCATGGTAGTCCCTATGTATTACACCACCTCCTGTATAAGCTCCTGCTACAAAAGCTATCTCTGTGCTATTTACAGGATCAGTAACATCAAAAAAATGTGTTCCGGCAGTAGAACCAATAATTGCAATTTCTCTACCATTCATTACCAATCCCCAACATTCGTTATAGATGTTGTCATAGGACCATGAGCCGACAAGTGTTGAGTCCTGCCAATTGTATAAAAGGGTTGCGGTTTGTTGTGCATTACTACTTAGAGTTAGTAGAATTATGCTTAAAGATAAAATTAGTTTTTTCATTAGATAGCTGCAATAAGTTCTTTAATAATTAGGGTTAATTTCGGTTCTGCCACTTCTGATACTTGTTGAATTTCTTCATGTGTTACCTTTTTAATTTTCCCAGGAACTCCTAGGTCAGTAATTACTGACATGGCAAAACAAGGAATATTCATATGGCGCGCCACAACTACTTCAGGAGCAGTGGACATTCCAACCGTATCACCACCAATAATACGCATGTATTTATATTCGGCAGGAGTTTCCAAGGTAGGGCCAGTTAAAGCAATATAAACCCCTTTTTGTACAGGTAGATTATTCGCTTTTGCTACTGCTTCAGCTTTTGCAATAAGAGTAGGGCAGTAGGTTTCGCTCATATCAGGAAATCTTGGGCCTAGTTCAGCAATATTTTGTCCGATTAAGGGGTTTGGGATTAAGTTGATGTGATCGCTAAGAATCATCAAATCACCCACTTCATAGTCAGGGTTTACCCCTCCACTTGCATTGGATACAATTAAGTTATTAATACCTAAGAGTTTCATTACTCGTACAGGAAAAGTAACTTTTTCCATAGTATATCCTTCATAAAAATGAAAGCGGCCTTGCATGGCAACGACTTGTTTTCCACCAAGTTTCCCAAAAATCAATCTTCCTGTATGTCCTTCAACTGTAGAAAGGGGAAAGTGGGGGATATCTTCATAGGAAATGGAATGTTCAATCTCAATTTCATTGACTAAACCACCCAACCCTGTTCCTAATATAATTCCTACTTCTGGGTTATAGGTAGTTTTTTTTTGTAAGAATTCTGCTGATTCTTTAATTTTTTGCAACATAGTTTAGTATCTGTTTTTCAAATATTTCTTTTTGCTCAAATTTAATTTCTATGGGAACATAATACACATTTGCTGTGTTAAATTTACCCTCAAATTCTCTTAATTTTGTAGCATCTTTTTCGGTGGTTAAGATAAGTTTTTTTGTGCTAGTGTCCTTATTGTATTTACTTAAGATATTAGCAATATCATTAGGGGTGTAATTGTGGTGGTCAGCAAACTTTAGATGCTTTATTTTATGCCCTAAATTTTTCAAATAGTCAAATAGAGGAGTAGGGTCGGAAATTCCACTTACTAAAGTGATGCTGTGGTGTTCACCTAAAGTGAATTCCTTATTTGTGCTAATGCATTTCCAAGTGCAATAGTTGATGTGTGAAAAATAGGCTTCTTGACCTGCAAATAAATGGAGCCTTGAAACAATTCCTTTCTTTTCGGTTGGATTGGTATGGATAGGGGTTCTGCTGATGATGATTACTTGCGCTCTTTCTGCTCCTTTTTTACTTTCCCTTAAATTACCAACTGGCATAAGGTAGTCCTTATAGTAGGGGGAAGAGTAAGGCGTGATGAGAATGTTAAATCCCGCCTTTATCCACCTGTGTTGATAACCATCATCTAAAAGTATGACTTCTGTTTCAGGAAAATCTTTCAGGATTTGTTTTACTCCTTTATTCCTGTTTTTCTCTACAACAACTAAGCAGTCAGGATTATTTTGCTTGAGCTGTAAGGGTTCGTCACCTACTTCAGAAGTATTGCTAGTACTTTCAACATATTGTAAAGTGGAAGTTTTACGACCATACCCTCTGCTGAGGATAGCAACTTTATAATCAGGCTTTAGTAAATCAATAATGTACTGGGTATGTGGTGTTTTCCCTGTACCCCCTACGGATAAGTTGCCAATACATATAATAGGGATGTTGTATTTCTTGGATTTAAAAATTCCATAGTCAAAAAACAAATTACGGATGGTTGTAATGCTACCGTAAATGAAAGAGAATGGAATGAGTAAATAACGCATAGGGCAAAGATAGTTTTTTGTTCTTAAAGAGTTTTGTATTTTTGAAAAATGAAACAAGTTCAGTTCTTGTTGCGTCTGACGTATAAAAACAAATAAAAAACAGATGAAAATAAAAGAAGTAACTAATTTTTTAGAAAGCTATGCCCCATTACAATACCAAGAAAGCTATGATAATTGTGGCTTAATTATTGGAGATGCTAATACTGAAGTTAGGGGTGCACTTATTACTTTAGATTGTACTGAGGAAGTAATTGATGAGGCAATAGCTGAAAATTGTAACTTAGTCATATCCCACCATCCTATTATTTTTGGAGGAATTAAAAAACTAAATGGTAGTAATTACATAGAACGTACGGTAATAAAGGCGATAAAAAATGATATTTCTATTTATGCCATACATACTAACTTAGACAATGTGCATAATGGAGTGAGTGCTAAAATTGCTGAAAAATTAGGATTAGAAAACTGTAAGGTTCTGGCTCAAAAATCTGATTTGTTGAGGCAATTGGTGGTGTATTGTCCTATTGAAAATGCTGAAGCCTTAAAAATAGCTTTGTTTGAAGCTGGTGCGGGCACTGTTGGAGATTATGATCAGTGTAGTTTTTCTTCAGTTGGGAAAGGTACTTTTAGAGCAAATGAAAATTGCACTCCTTTTGTTGGGGAGATTGGTGAGCAGCACACTGAAAATGAGGAAAGAATAGAGGTAGTTTATCCTAAATTTAAAGAAAGAGCTATTTTGGATGCTATGCAGGTTGCTCATCCTTATCAGGAAGTGGCACATCAGATTTATGTACTTGAAAATAAGCATCAGTTGGTGGGTTCAGGAATTATTGGAGAGCTAAAAACAGCTGTAAATACAGAAGTGTTTTTGGAGAGCATTAAAGCTAATATGCAAACCAAATGCATTAGGTATACGCCAATTGTTAAAGAAAAAATTCAAAGGGTAGCTCTGTGCGGAGGGAGTGGAAGCTTTTTGTTAAAGAATGCAAAAGCTGCAAAAGCAGATATTTTTATAACAGCTGATTTTAAATATCACGAGTTTTTTGATGCTGAAAATACTATTGTTATTGCAGATATAGGACACTATGAAAGTGAGCAATTTACAAAGGATTTGATTTATGATTTGCTTATCAAAAATTTTACTAAATTTGCCGTCCGATTATCAAAAGTGAATACAAATCCGATAAAGTACTTATAATGGCAAAAACGACTAAAAAAACTACAGCTTCTGTTGAAGATAAATTGAAAGCTTTACACCTACTTCAGGTAATTGATACTGAAGTGGATAAAATTAGAATTATCAGAGGTGAATTGCCTTTGGAAATTGAAGATTTAGAAGATTTAATTGCAGGATTAAATACGCGATTAGAGAAATTTAATGAAGAATTAACGGCTATTAACGATAATATTTCAGCCAATAAAAACTCTGTTGCTTTGGCTACAGATGCTATTGAAAAGTACGAAAAGCAATTGAAAAACATCAAGAATAACCGTGAATTTACTTCTTTAACTAAAGAAGTAGAGTTTCAGAATTTAGAAATTCAGATAGCAGAAAAAAATAAAATTCAGAATGAAGCAAATGTGTTGCATAAAACTGAAATTGTTAATGCTTGTTCAGCTCAAATTACTGAAAAGCAAGAAGAATTGAAAATAAAGCAAGGTGAATTGGATGAAATCATTAAGGAAACTGAAAAAGAAGAGGTTGCTTTAATGAAGGAATCTGCAAAAGCTGAAAAAGTAATTGATGAAAGGTTATTAAACGCTTATAAGAGAATTAGAGGTAAAGTTTCTAATGGTTTAGCGGTGGTTTCTGTTGAACGTGATGCTTGTGGAGGTTGTTTTAGTCAAATTCCACCACAAAGACAACTAGACATTCAAATGCACAAAAAAGTGATTGTTTGTGAGCACTGTGGTAGAATTATGGTGGACTCAAATATATTTGAAGAGCAAGAAGCTTAATAATAAACGAACTTAATTTAAAGGGATTTCATATTTTTGAAATCCCTTTTTTTATGCAATGAGAATTTTAACACTTCTATTTCTATTTTTAAGCACGACTGTTTTTGCTTCTTTTCAGATGAATGAAAGAATGCAACAGTCCTACATTCATATTATTAATCTGGAATTTGATGCTGCTCAGAAATTATTAATACTTGAACAAAACCAAAATCCTGATAATGCAATTGTTGTTCTTCAGCACAACTACATTGACTTCTTAACGGTTCTTATTGGAGAGGAGGAAGAGTTCTTTAACACTGCAAAGGATAAGAAATCTGATAGAATTGATGTGATTCAACAAGGTGATGAAAATTCTCCGTACTATTTATATGCTCAAGCTGAAGTGCATTTGCAATGGGCTTTTGCGCGTTTAAAATTTGATGAGTACTTAACGGCTGCCTACGAAATTCAAAAAGCATACTCTCTCTTAGAAGAAAATCAAGAACAATTTCCGGACTTTATGTTGAACAAAAAAGGCTTAGGACTTTTACATACTTTGGTTGGGGCTATCCCGGAACAATATCAATGGGTGTTGAACTTGGTGGGGATGGAAGGAAGTATTATTGTAGGGTTAAGGGAACTGAAATCTCTTTTGAAGGATGAGGAAATGGAAATGTATCATTCAGAGATTTTATTCTTAACTTCCTTTTTACAGCTTAATATGACCAATGATGATCTGGCTTACAAGCAATTGTTAGATAAAATAGGAGATGAATATGAAAAAAATTATTTATTAAATTTTGCTGCAGCTCGTCTTTCTAACGCCTTAGGAATGAATGGGTTTTGTATAAATATCTTAGAAAATAGACCTGAAATTGAGGGAAAATACCCTTTTCATTATTTGGATTATTTATTGGGGATGTCTTATTTGTACAAATTAGATTATGAGAAATCTGAACTGTATTTTAATTTATTTCTTAAAAATTTTAAAGGCAATAATTATATAAAATCGGCATATCATAAATTAGCTTGGATTTCTTATTTAAAGGGAGAACGCTTGCAGCATAAGTATTTTGAGAAGGTAATAGAAGAAGGTGCTGGTTCCATTGATGAGGATAAAGTTGCCTTAAAAGATGCTAAGAAAAATTATATAACTCATTCACGATTATTAAGAACAAGATTATTTTATGATGGAGGATATTATGAAGAAGCATTATTTGAAATTAATTCTGTAAAAATAGTTAAGAAATATGCTAATTTTCTTGATGAACATTGGTATCGTTTAGCTCGTGTCATATCTAAGCTTGACTATGCTGATGAAGATATTGTTGCTCGTTATCAAAAAGCATTTGATATTGGGAGAGAATCTACAAGCTATTTTGCTCCTATGTCTGCTTTGCAAATAGGTTTGATTTACGAAAAGCAGAATGATGTTGAGCAAGCAGCAATCTATTTTGAAAAATGTTTATCTCTATCTAACTTTGATTATGAAAGAGGAATCCATCAGAAAGCAAAAGCGGGTTTAGCACGAATTGCTGATTAATATCTGAATCCTAAAGTAAATACTAAATTATGATTGGTGTTTACTAATTGTATTGGGTCAATATATTCTTCACCATATAATAAATGCTCGCTTCTTCCTTGAGATAGCACATAAGCAGCATCAAAATAATACCCACCATTATTTATTCCTAATCCAAAGCTAAAACTCTCTGAGCTGTAATCCTTATTTACAAACGCACTTCCATATTTAGAATATCCTGCCCTGAGGACAAAAGGTTTTACATTCATTTCAGCACCCAAGCGGATGTTAGCTGTTTTAGCATATAACTCTTCAATACTCGTGTTTTCAGCCTCAAAAGTATAATAGTCCGAATGCATTCTAGAAAAAGTATAATCAACAATTTCATAGTCGGCACTCAACAAAATATTCTTATTTACTACTGATGAAGCGCTCAATATAGCCTTCCAAGGCGTGATTAAATCGTATTCAAAGTAGTTAGGTAATGAGCTTTCTTTATTGCTCCCCTCCACAAAATGAGTAGTTAAAGTAGTGCTATATGTTTCCTCAATACTGTAAGCTGTTGGCGTATGTAAAGCAGCTCCTAATTTTAAGCTTTCAGAAACTCTTAGTATAGCTCCTAGTTTTAGGTTTAATCCACTACCGTAAACACTAAGTTCTTCTTGAAAATCAAATCCTTGTAATCCATTGATGGTATCTTCAAAACTAGTTTCGTTATAAGTTGATTTTTCATAATAATCAATTGTAGGAATTCCTATTGTAGCCCCTAAATATAGCTGTTCGTTAAATGACCCTCCAATAGAGAAAATAAATTCATTCTTTCCACCAGATGAATAAATATTTTTTGATTGTAATTTTGAAGAGTTTCCTTTAACATGCGAAATATAATTTCCGTTATCGTGAGCATACCAATCAGTTGTTGTATCTACACTATTATCTTCTAAATCAATTAAATCACTCCAAAAAGCAGGGCCACCATACAGAGTGTTTAATTCTTCAATAGTATGGCCTTGTGAAATATCCAAGATATTATCAGCTAAAGATGAGGTGTTATTTTCCCCAATAATTCTAATGTTATTATTATAGTTTGCTACTTGGTTCCATCCGATAGCATAATTTACTCTTTTCCAATCTGAATTTTCTTTTGGGCTAGAAAATACAAGCCCTATATTTCCAATTTTAAGTCCAGAACTATAATCTGTTTCTTTTTCTCCATAATAAGACGCAGTGCTGTTTAAATTAAAACTAGGCGTAAAAGTAAATTCGCTAAATTGATACATTCCAATTCCTGCAGGGTTAAGGCTTAGTGCCGAGAACTCCCCCCCTAAAGATCCAAATGCGCCACTCATTGCTGTAAAACGAGCCGTTCCTAATGGCGCTTCTTGAGAATAGCGTAAAGCATCAATTTCATTTTGAGCCAATAAAGTAATACTGCTTAGTGCAATGATTGTCATTGCTAATAATCCTTTTTTCATCTTTTATTTTCTTGGTTTTACACTTCTACTATTTGAACTTCCTGAGGATCTATTTCCACTACTCGATCTATTACTCCCTGAGTTATAACTTCTATTGGAATTAGGAGCTGAGTAACTCTTATTTCTTTTTGGTGAGGAATAACGTTTTTTGGTGGTATTCGATTTTGGAGTAATATATGTATTGCTTCCTCTGCTAGTGTTTTTCTTAATAGATGTATTTTCTCTGTAAGAATTATTTGTTTTAATACTTGTGTTGCTTCTATTATTGTTTGTTTTAATAGTAGTATTCCCTCTATTTGTAGTGTTCTTAATAGTCGTGTTTCCTCTATAGGTATTTTTAATATTCCCTTTTGAAAAATTATTTTTTATAGGGCTATTATTTCTAATGTTTACTGTTGAAGTTTTGGAGTTGGTGTTCTGAATAATAGTATTTGCATTTATCTTTACTCCAATACTGTTAGAAAGTGAGGATAAAGAACCTCTGTGTCCTGTAGTATGGCTATTATTATCATGACTATTATAATAAGTATAAGTTGGAGTATGGTGGTGATTATTATATCCGTATGAATAATAACTATTGTAATAATAAGGATTATAGTAGCTGTAATAATAAGGCGAATAAGAATAGTAAGAATAATAAGGAGAGTGCCAGTTATATCCGTAATAAATACTTGTGCCACAGTAAAAAGGATCATTATTATACCAGTAGTAATCAGTATAAAGTCCGCCATAATAATTAGAGTAATACATTGGCCTGTGGAATCTTCTTATTCTTGAAGAATAACTATAGTCATAATAGTCATCAGCTTCATAATAATCATCATAATAGTTATTGGTTATTGTGCTTGTATCTGGTGTTGCTTCTAGTTCTTCTGTGGGTACAGTTACAAAATCATCATAGCTGCTAAATTCGGAGCTTTCTAAATAATTAGGGTCGCTATAATGTACATGTGATGTCGTAATGCAGGAGGATAAAAAAAGCAAAACAATGGAGGGGAAAAGTAAAGTTCTCATAACAGTATTTTTTTGTTTGACACTCATAAACTAATGATGGTTTAATTTGTTAGTTTTGTACGTACTATAAAAGTAACGAAAATAACACAACAAAATTACAATATTTAAGATTAAATGGCAAAAAAATTGACATCAAGAGAGCAGGATTATTCCCAATGGTATAATGAGATTGTTCAAAATGCTGATTTGGCTGAGAATTCAGGAGTAAGAGGCTGTATGGTAATTAAACCTTATGGGTATGCAATTTGGGAAAAAATGCAGGCAGAATTGGATCGTAAGTTTAAGGAGACTGGACATGAAAATGCATATTTTCCTCTTTTAATCCCTAAATCGTATTTTAGTAAAGAGGCAAGTCATGTTGATGGTTTTGCAAAGGAGTGTGCTGTGGTTACGCATTATCGTTTGAAAAACGATCCTGATGGTAATGGTGTAATTGTCGATCCTACTTCAAAGTTAGAGGAGGAATTAATTATTCGCCCTACATCTGAAACTATCATTTGGGATACGTATCGTAAGTGGATACAGTCTTATCGTGACTTGCCAATTTTAATAAATCAATGGGCGAATGTGGTAAGGTGGGAAATGCGTACAAGATTATTTATAAGAACAACTGAATTTTTATGGCAAGAGGGGCATACCGCTCACGCTACCAAAAAAGAAGCCGTTGAGGAAACTGAGCAAATGATTAGTATATATGCTGATTTTGCAAAGAACTTTATGGCAATGCCAGTTGTGCAAGGGTTGAAGTCAGCCAATGAGCGTTTTGCAGGGGCTGAAGAAACTTATTGTATTGAAGCGCTTATGCAAGACGGTAAAGCCTTACAAGCAGGAACATCTCACTTTTTAGGACAGAATTTTGCAAAAGCATTTGATGTAAAGTTTACAACTAAGAAAGGGAAACAAGAATATGTTTGGGCTTCCTCATGGGGAGTTTCTACCCGCTTAATGGGAGCATTAATAATGACACATTCTGATGATCATGGTTTAGTATTGCCTCCAAAATTAGCGCCATTCCAAGTGGTTATTGTTCCTATCTATAAAGGGGAGGAGCAACTAGATGCTGTTTCACAAGTGGCTAAAAAAGTAAAAAAAGCATTAGAAGATAAAGGAATATCAGTTAAGTTTGATAATAGAGATACCCATAAGCCAGGCTGGAAATTTGCTGAATATGAATTAAAAGGAGTACCATTGCGTTTGGCTTTAGGAGCGCGTGATTTAGAAAATGGTACTATTGAAGTAGCTAGGAGAGATACTTTAGAAAAAGAAACGTATCAAATTACGGATATTGAAAATAAGGTAGAACATTTATTAGAACAGATTCAAGACAATCTATATAAGAAAGCGTTAACTTTCCGTGAGGAAAAAACCTATAAAGCTGATTCTAAAGAAGAGTTTAAAAAGCTGATTGAACAAGGCGGTTTTGTGTATGCGCATTGGGATGGAACTCCTGAAACAGAAGACTTTATAAAGCAAGAAACTAAAGCAACAATTAGGTGTATTCCTTTGGATGCAATACAGGAGGATGGGGTTTGTTTGTTTTCAGGGAAACCTTCTAATAAAAGAGTATTGTTTGCTAAAGCCTATTAAAAGATGAAAAAGGAAGAGAAAATAATTGAATTATTGAGGAGTAAGGCTAGCACAAAGCAAGAAGTTTATCGAAAAACTAAGGAAATTTTTGCTGATTTTCAGAAGTATTTAAAAGCTAAATCAAAGAGTATTAATAATGAAATTGATGATAAAGAGGTGCAAGTTATCTATTCTTCAGCTGGTGATTTTGAAGCAAAATTAAAATTTTCGGGTGATACTTTGCTCTTTCATATGCATTCGAATGTATTTGATTTTCCAAGTTCACATTCAATTCATAAAACAAAATATGTTAAAGAGGATAAGCTGAGGTCTTTTTGCGGTATAATCAATATTTATAATTTTCTTTCGGACTCCCTTAAGTATAATCGTTTAAATGATGCGGGTTATTTAATTGCTCGGGTATTTATCAATAAGGAAAAGCACTTTTTTGTTGAGGGCGATAAACAGCTAGGTTTTTTGTTTAATGATTTTGTAAATCAACAAATAAATACTGATGAGATTGAAAAAATCATTAATGAATCCATGATTTATGCTTTAAATTTTGATTTACAGACCCCAAATTTCAATGAGGTAAAAATGGTTTCAATACATCAGATACTAGATATGAACAACAATCAAAAATTAAAAACGGCTAAGCGAATGGGCTATAAATTTTCTTTTGAAACAAATAATGATTAAATTTTTGCGAGATTTTAAAAAAAGTATAAATTTGCACCCTCAATTTTGAGAACACTATGGCCCGGTCGTCTAGTGGTTAGGACGCATGGTTTTCATCCATGTAACCGGGGTTCGATTCCCCGTCGGGCTACATAAAATTTAAAACTATGGCAAATCATAAGTCAGCAATAAAAAGAATAAGACAATCAGAAACTAGAAGATTGTTAAATAAGTACCAACACAAAACTACAAGAAATGCAGTTGGAGTTTTACGTGCTTTAACGGATAAGAAAGAAGCAGCTGCTTTATTTCCTAAAGTTGCAGGTATGTTGGATAAATTGACAAAAAGAAACATTATTCATAAGAATAAAGCGTCTAATTTAAAATCAAAATTAGCTAAGCATGTAAATGCACTTGCTTAAATAATTAGTAGTTTAGTTATAAAAAAAGGGTTTATCATTACGATAAGCCCTTTTTTTTATATTTGCCTAATGCAAAATAAGATATTAATTTATTGTCCAAAGATTACGCTTAGGCATCAATACATTTTTAAAGTAATGTTTAATGAGCTGTATTCTATTGAGTATTCTCTTACTGATGATAAAGAGGCTTTTATTGATTCGGAGTCAGTAAAGATAAATTACTCCAAAAATAGCATTTGTGCTGATGAGGTGTTTGTTGAGAGTAATGGTTTACTTAGTGAAAAAGGGATTAATGAGCTTGACATCCAAGTCCAATTAGTGAATGATGAACCAACTTTTTTTACCACCACAAATGAAAGCGCGTATCCTTTCGATATTTTTGCTGCTAGCTTCTATTTAATCAGTAGGTATGAAGAGTATCTTCCTCACCTGAAGGATAAGTACAATAGATATAAAGCAGAAGAAAGTTTAGCGTATAAGCATGGGTTTTTACAGAAACCAATTGTGAATATTTGGCTAAAGAAATTCATTCATCAATTACAAAGCCAATTTCCACACCTAATAATTCAATATCCTAAGTTCAAGTACATTTCTACTATTGATATTGACAATGCGTATTTATATAAAGGGAAAGGATTTATTCGTTCAGTTTCTTTTTTGCTGAAAGCTATTGGCTCACTTAATCTAGAGGCTATTAAAATGGCTTTTTTAGTAGCTTCAAAAAAACGAAAGGACCCATTTGATACTTATTCCTTACAGTTTAATTTACAGAAAAAGTACAATTTGGATGTACGCTATTTTATGTTGATGGGCGACTATGGAGTCAAGGATCAAAATATATCGCACAACAATAGCAACCTGCAAGTTTTGGTAAAACGATTGGCCGATTTAGCACCTGTTGGTATTCATCCTTCTTTTGGGTCTAATATCAATGAAAAAAAATTAGCTATTGAGGTAAAGCGTTTGGAAGATATTCAGAAAAGAGAAGTGAATTTTAGTAGGCAACATTTTTTACAATTATCTTTGCCTAAAACCTACAAGCGATTAATTGAGGCAGGAATTACGAATGATTTTACTATGGGATATGCTTCAGTATTAGGATTTAGGGCAGGAATTTCAAGCCCTTTTATGTTTTATAATTTGGACATGGAACAAATATTACCCATCACGATTCATCCCTTTGCAATCATTGATGACACCTTAAAATTCAACATGAAATTAAGTGCTGATGAGGTAGTTGAAAAAATAAATGGTATTATTGATGTTGTAAAAGAAGTAAATGGAACGCTAATAAGCATTTGGCATAACGATACATTTAGTGATGAAGGAGTGTGGAAAGGTTGGCGAAATGTATATGAAGATATGGTTAAATTAATAAATACTTAAACATGGAAACAATTAATTTAGGAAAACAGAATTCGGTATTTAATCATTTTGTCAGAGAGATAAGAGATGTAAATATTCAAAAAGATTCCATGCGTTTCAGAAGAAACATAGAAAGAATTGGGGAAATTTTTGCTTATGAAATAAGTAAAAAAATGAATTATGAAGCAAAAGAAATAACTTCACCACTTGGTATTTCAACTGAAAATATAATGCTTGAAAAACCAGTATTGGCTACCATATTGCGAGCGGGACTACCTTTGCATCAAGGCTTGCTTAATTATTTTGATAGCTCAGATAATTGTTTTATTTCAGCTTTCAGAATGCATAAAAGAGGAGGTGATTTTGAAATAAAAATTGAATATATGTCTTCTCCCAATTTAGAAGGAAAGACGGTTATATTATGCGATCCTATGTTGGCAAGTGGTAATTCAATGGTATTGGCAATGGAGGCGCTCCTTTCAAAAGGAAAACCAAAACATATTCATGTAGTTGCTGTTATTGCTAGCTCTGAAGGAATTCAGTATTTTAAAGAAAACACTCCTTTTAGAAATTGTACGCTATGGATAGGGGCTGAAGATGAAGAGATGACTTCACAATCGTACATAGTGCCAGGGTTAGGCGATGCTGGAGATTTAGCTTTTGGTGAAAAGAGTTGAATGCAAAAGGAATTTGTTGTAATGAATAGGTTATCATAAATTTTTTTACGAAATTAGCAACCCTTTTATTTTAGGTTACGTAAAGAGAAATAACAGTAATTATGTCAATAGGATTTAAAATATTAATTGTAATTTTTCTAAGTGGTATCAAGTTCATGTTTGCTATCCCACTTTCGATAATTAAATATGATTTCACTTTCCTGCAAACCCTTCTTTTTTCAGTAGTTGGAGGGGTGCTAAGTATTTTTGTGTTTGCTTATTTAAGCGATAAAATTTACAAGCTAATTAAGAAAAGAAGGCAAAACAAAGTGAAGAAAAGAAGTTTTAAAAAAGCATTGGCAATAAAAACTGCTCGAAAATATGGTTTGATAGGTATTGCTTTTTTAACCCCTATCTTTTTATCCATTCCTATTGGAACATATTTAGCACTTTATTTTTTCCCAGAAAAAAGAAAAACAATTCCAATTCTTATTACTTCAGTAGTCGCTTGGTCATTGGTGCTATCAGTTGCACTTACTGCTTTTTAAGAGGAATGATTAAACATATATTTTTTGATTTAGACCGAACACTTTGGGATTTTGAAGCAAATTCTCATCAAACACTTTTAGAGCTTTGTACTTCTCATAATTTATCGGATAAAGGAGTTGAAGATTATGAAGCATTTATAAAAAACTATAAAGCACATAATGAGCAGTTATGGGATTTGTACCGTGTAGATAAGATATCCCAAAAGGATTTAAGAAGAGAACGATTTGAAAGGGCACTTGTAGATTATAAGATAGAAGACACTAAACTTGCAGCAAAAATTGGAGAAGATTATGTAGCAATTTGTCCTAAAAAAAACAAATTATTCCCGTACAGCATTGAGGTTTTGGAGTACCTATCCCAAAAATACAAATTACACATTATTACTAATGGTTTTCATGAGGTTCAGCACATCAAACTAAAACATGCTGGGTTAATTCCCTATTTTGATAATATCATTACCTCTGAACAAGTGGGAGCAAAAAAACCAAATCCGAAAATATTTAATTATGCTTTGAAAAAAGCAAATACTAGTGCTGAAGAAAGTATAATGATTGGTGATGATTTGGAAGTAGATGTACTAGGGGCTGAAGAGATGGGTATTCAAAGTATTTTCTTTAATCCAAAGAAAGTAAAACACAATATAGATATTGTGCATGAGATTTTTTGTCTTAGTGAATTATTGGTGTTATTTTAAAACCTGCTTTTTTTAAATCCTTCCAAAAATTAGGATAAGATTTTGAAACTACCTCAATATTCTTAATGGTCAGCTCATTATATTTGAGGCATAGAGGAGAAAAACTCATAGCCATTCTATGGTCTTTATAGGTCTCAATTTTTTTAGAATTCCTAAGATTTTTTAGTTCCTTATCAACTGCAAAAACTCGATCTGTTTCTTTGTTTTTTAGGGTTTGAAGTCCTTTTATTTCAGGACTTAAACTGAAAGCATGCAGTGTGCACTTTAGAGGTTGGTATAAGTCAGGAGTTTCTAGTAAATCAAGAGTGCTTGGAAAATTTAGGGTGTCTTGTTTCTTTAAAATTAATGCAGATTTTTTGAAGATTGATTGTACTCCAAGTGCTGAAAAAATACTAGCTACTTGCTTATCTCCTTGCAATGAATACGGACTAATCCCATTTAATTGTATTGTGCAGTTTGCAGAAAGTGCTGCAATTTCAAACCAAAATGAGGCAGCTGACCAATCTGCTTCTACTCTAATTTTTTTTGCAATATATTCTTGTTTCTCAATGCTAATAACCTCTCCTTTCCATGTGTATTGTATACCGAATTCTTGCATTAATTTAAGTGTCATTGCAATGTAGGGCATTGAAACAACTATACCTTTAAGCTGTATTGTTAATCCTGATTTTAAGCTTGGCGCTATTAACAATAAGGCGGATATAAATTGAGAGCTAACACTTCCATCTATGGTGATTTTTCCTCCTGTTAGCTCTATTCCTTTTATGCTAAGGGGCGGAAACCCTTCCTTTTCTGTATAGGAAATAGTTGCACCTAAATCATTTAATGCTGTTACAAGTTTTTGTATAGGTCTCTGCTTCATTCTCTCGGAACCAGTGAGCATAAACTCCTTTCCTTTTAAGGTAGAAAGGTAGGCGGTTAAGAAACGAAAAGTTGTTCCTGCAGCTCCAATGTCAATAGTATTTTGTTTACTGTTCAATGCTTTTTGCAAAGCAATTGTATCTTCAGAATTAGATAGGTTTGTTATTTTAAAATGCTTTTTGCAAAGCGCCTGAATAATAAGTAAGCGATTGGAAATACTTTTTGAAGAAGGTAAGTCAATTTCACATTCCACTACTTTTGTAGGATGTGAAATCTTATAATTCATCACTATAAAATAGATTATCAATAGAACAATTTCCTATAGATTTGAGTAAAGAAAAATTGATTTTACTATTCTTATTTTTTTTGTCGTTTATCAGAAATTTATGCAAATTATATTTTTTAGGAGTATAAGGTAAAGCGAAATTACTAAGGATGTAATTCTTGATTTCATTTTTATCATTTTCAGATAGATGAGAAATCTCTGTTTCCAATATAATACCCATAAAAACGCCTTCTCCATGTAGTATTGGCGTTCCTTTTTCTAGATAATAACTTTCAATTGCATGTCCAAAAGTATGTCCAAAATTTAGTTTTTTTCTATCTCCATGTTCAAAGGGGTCGTCCTTTACTATGCTGTTTTTTATTTGGATTGAGGTTTCAATTATTTCTTCCCAATTTAAATCCTTAAATGGGATTTCTTTGAGTTTTTCCCATAAATCTACATCAGCAATAAGTGCATGTTTAAGGACCTCTGCAAAACCCGATTTCAACTGATTTTCAGGAAGTGTTTTTAAAAAATTAGGGTAAATTAAAACAGCCTTAGGATTATTGAAAAGACCAATTTGGTTTTTCAAGTCTTTAAAATCAATGCCTAATTTTCCCCCAACAGATGCGTCAACCATAGCCAATAAAGTAGTTGGAATTTGAATAAAGTCAATTCCTCTTTTGTAAGTGCTTGCAGCAAAACCTCCCATATCTCCAATCACTCCTCCTCCTAGGTTTATGAGTAATGAGTTTCTGTCAAAATTAGTTTTTGTCAGTTGTTCCCAAATAAAACTACAAGTGCTAATATCCTTATTTTCCTCCCCTGATTTTATCTCAATAATTAAAGCATGATTGAGTTGAGGGTTTGCGCCTAAGAAAATAGGAAGACAATCCCTTTTTGTGTTTTCATCTACTAAAATTGCAATTTGGGAATAGTCAAGAAAGTTAAATTCAGTAAGCGAATTTTCTCCAATTACAATTGGATAATTATTTGCCTGAATTATCATTATTCTGTAATTTCTACAAGAGGATTTCCTGTGCAACCATTCGGGTATGCAGTTCCTAAAATAGTACTGATTGTAGGTGCAATATCACGGATATTTATTTTCCTGTCGGTTGTTCCTTTTCTTATGCTTCCTCCCCAAAATATTAAGGGAACATGCGTGTCATAACTATAAGATGTGCCATGAGTGGTTCCTCCATTTTCCCAATATTTGCTAATCCATCCTGTTTGTAAGGCAACCATTACATCTCCTGATCTTTTTTGGTTGTACCCTTTTTGAATAAGAGAATGGAAAGCATTTTGATATTCGTATTCGTGCATTTGTTTAGCGGTAAATGTATTTTTAACCCCCTCAAAATTCAATAAAAATCTAGCACATATTTGTTGAGTGCTTTCTAGTGAAAAACCTTTTTGTATTATTAAATCATGATTTAAAAAGAGTTGATTATTGGAATAACTTTTTACCCATTCTCCTTCAGAAAATAGAGTGTTTAAATGCAGTTTTAGAGCACTAAGCATTGTGCTGCTTTCAAAATATCCAGCAGGAATGTTTCTTTTGATAAGTTCATTTGGTTCTGAAACTACTCCATGGTCTGCAGTTAAAAATACAACTACATTTTCATAACCAACTTTATTGTCAATAGCTTTTAATAATTTGGCAATGTCTTTATCCAATTGTATGTAAGTATCAACTAACTCAGGAGCGTGCGGGCCATATTTATGGCCTATATAATCAGTAGATGAAAAACTAATTGAAAAAATATCTGTTGTTTTCCCTTGCCCTAATTTTTCTTTTTTAATAATTTCTATCGCTAAATCTTTCAGAATAGTATTTCCAAAAGGCGTACTCTTTATTCCAGAACCGCCACTTATTAATAAAATACTATCCAGATTATGTGAGAATTCATTTTTAACACTCCACATACCTTTTAAATAAGTTTTAGAAGATTGATTAGTATTTATTTTTTGAATATAATCAGGTAGATTCTCCATATAATATGAAGAAGAAATCCACTTTCCACTTCCGTTCATCCAATAAGCAGCATCTCCAGAATGGCCTGCAGGAAGAATCGCTCCTCTATCTTTTAATGAAATACCTATCGACTTTCCATTATTAAAAAGTTTATATTCATCAGCAAAAGTAGTAGTAAGCATATTGTGTGGCGACATTTTTCCAGCAGAGGATGTATCTCCAACAGTTTTCATTTTTTCATCTGCAGCACAATAAAGATAAGACCCAGTTGATTTATTATACCAATCATTTGCAATTATTCCATGTACTGAAGGTGTGGTACCTGTATAAATAGATGCATGACCAGGACCGGTGTAAGTAGGCACATAACCGAATTGGCAATTACGGAAAAAATGACCTTCATTTACTAAACGCTTAAAACCATTATCGCCAAAATCATCCCAAAAGCGGTAGATATAATCGTAACGCATTTGGTCCACCACAATACCAACCACTAATTTTGGTTTTTCTTGTGAAAAGGATAAGGTTACAATTAAACAATTTACTAATGTAGCAGTTATAAGTTTTTTCATTTTCTTTTTTTATTCAATTATTATGCTTTTCTCTACTGTTCCATTATCATAGATGTAAAATAGAGTTGTATTTTTTCTGTAGGGCGTTTCTTGACCTAACATATCAGTAATCCTTAATAATTTTCTGTCAGTATTTGTTGTCTCACTTATTACACTAACTATATTTGTTACTTCATAAAAAGAAGTATCTCCAATACAACCATTTACATCTGTTACTATACACCAATACCAACCGTTAGTGGTCGGTGTTATGGTCTGTGTTGTTTCCCCAGTGTTCCAGCTATAAGCATCTGCTATAGTGACTTCTAGGTAAGTTCCATTCTGTGAAATTGTTGATATAGGGTTTCCTGTTACAGTTAAATCCAGTGTTATTACACTATCACATCCCACTGCATTTGTTAATGTATGGGTTGCTGTATTATTACTCGCCGTGTAAGTTACTCCATCTATCCAAGTATATGTATCACAATGTACTTGAGTATCAGTTGATATTGTTGGATACAAACAACTACTGTCATTTATAGTTGCTAAAGAATCGTAATTACAAGCACCTGGGTCAGTACAACCAGTTAACATAGGAAGAACAAAGTCAACAATAACAGGGAAATGATCTGAAGCATTCTTAGTATCATTCCACAATAAATTATTTTGAGCTAGTAAAGAGGCGCTCATATGCTCTGTTGATATAGTAAAGGATTTATCTACAGACATTACATTATTAGTAAAAAAAACAAAGTCTAATCTTCCTGGAGGATAATCACCTGCAGATGGATTACTCGCGTCCCAAGTATAAGCAATGTCTTTCTCGTTAAAATAACAAACCTGATCCTTTAAAGGAGTATTGTCCCAATCAGGAAATCCACCACTGCCAAATGTAGCAGTATCTGAAATAGTTCCATTAACAATAGTATAATACTGCTCTGAATACCCAACTAGATTCATGTCACCAGAAAAAGATATGGGTGTATTAATTGGTAAATCTATAACACCACCAACTGTTTTTGCATCAATTATAAATTGAATTAAAGCATCAAAATTCTCCTGCCTTGCTTGATTATGCAAACAACATCTTGGATGACCATTAAGTATCAAAATATCTGCCGAATAAATACTGTCAGGTAAATCTATTAAGTCGGCATCAATCCTATCTGCAACTTGCCAAGATTGTACAGATGGATACTTAGAAATTGTAATGTTACCAGAAGAAGGATAGGTATATATATATGGATAATATATGGGAATTGTATTTAAAAAACCTAGCACATCATTTACTGTAGTGTTTCCACACTCTTGCAATGTAACAATATCAGCATTAACACTCGCAAATATTCTTCTGTGTTCATCTACACGATTGGGATTTATAAGACCATTGTTTAAGACATTATAGGTCATAAGACGTAAATAAGATGAGTCGTTTTTTGAAAAATCAATAGTAGCAGTTGTAGGTGTAGAACAATTGTTAAAAATATAAGTAAATATAGATCCGTTATCTGGCATAAAATCATTTCCAATAAACTCTCTAATTGAAATAGCAATAGTATCTGAGAATAAAGATCGATTTATAGCAATTTCAAATTCATCTGAGGTAATTGTAGGTAATGGAATAATGTCTAAATCATAGAGAGAAAGGGTATCAACCATATTAGGATCAGTATCGTCAAATATAAATTTATCAAAGAAGTTTATTCCATATTCTGAACCAATATTGTTTGTAGAAAATCCTGTAGATGCATTATTATCAGCATCAATATTAATCATTACTTCAGCAGGATTAAAAGATTGCTCTGTCAAATCAATCTCATCAGCAAGCCTTATCTTAACATATAAGTACTCATTATCATTACAGACACTAAAGCCCAATAAATCTATCCCTTGAGAATCTGTTGAATCATCAATATATGTATTAATATTTGTACTCCAATCATCAAAGAAACCATCAATCTTAATTGTGGTTTGTGACATAACATCAAAAGCAAAAAGTAAGAAAATAGATGATATGTATATTATTTTTTTCATTTCATGTAGTTTTTATATTGAAGCGCAGCAATAGAAAGAATGACAGCTACAATAACATCTGCAATGGGAGGAACTTCTGGCCAGCCAAAATTCCAAATGCAAACCAATATCAGCCATATTATCCAAATGCTGTCAATCTGCTTCATTTAACTTTAATTTTAATAATTTATAGGTAAGCAAACTTACAAAAAGCCCCCAAAACATCCCGCCAACAATATCAAAAGGGAAATGTACCCCTAAATATACTCGGCTAAAACCGATAATTACTGCCCAAGAAAAAAGGAATAAAAACATTTTCTTGTTTTTAAGTAATAAACTCACAAAGAAAGCAACAGCAAATGTATTGGCTGCATGTGAACTTACAAATGAATATAAGCCCCCACATTCTGCAACAATCCTGATATTATCCAATTGATGGCAAGGGCGCAACCTTTGAAAAACTTCTTTAAAAAAGTGAACACTTCCGTAATCTGCCAAAAAAATTAATACACCCAAGGAGATTAATACCCAAATAAATTTTGCAGAGAATTTTTTATACAATAAATACAGAAGAAGGAGATAAAGCGGAATCCAAGTCAGTTTTCCACTTATTAAAACCATCACATTATCTATTTGCTCATATCCAGCACCATTGATGAGTTGGAACAGATGAATGTCTATGGAATTGAGCCACTCCATTACTCATTTAGTTTTTTCCAGATTAAATCTTTAAGTTCCGTGAGACCTTGTTGGGCTACTGATGAAATGAATAGAGTAGGAATATCTGTTGGTAATTCCTCTTTTATTTCTGCTATTAACTCTTCATCCAACATATCGGATTTACTAATGGCTAATATCCTGTCTTTATCCAACAATTCAGGATTGTATTTCTGTAATTCTCCTAATAGAATTTCATATTCTTTTGCAATATCATCCGAATCAGCAGGAACCATAAATAGTAAAGTTGAGTTACGTTCAATATGGCGTAAAAATCGTAATCCCAGTCCTTTTCCTTCAGCAGCTCCTTCAATAATTCCAGGAATATCTGCCATGATAAAGGACTTATGTTCACGATAAGCCACAATTCCTAAATTAGGAACTAAGGTTGTAAATGGGTAGTTGGCAATTTTAGGTTTTGCAGCAGAAACTACCGAAAGTAAAGTTGATTTTCCAGCATTTGGAAATCCTACTAAACCAATATCGGCCAATACTTTTAGTTCTAAAACAAACCAGCCTTCCACTACATCCCCTCCAGGTTGTGCATATCTTGGTGATTGATTAGTTGGTGATTTGAAATGAGAATTTCCTCTACCTCCCATACCTCCTTTAACGATAATATGTTCTTCTCCCTCATCTGTTATTTCAAACAGGACTTCTCCCGTTTCAGCATCTTTTCCTATCGTTCCTAGTGGGACATCAATATAGCTGCTTTTTCCATCTTTCCCAAAACTATGATTTCCGGTACCAATACCACCATGTTCGGCAAAAATGTGCTTTTTATAGCGCAAGTGGAGCAAAGTCCACATTTGTTTATTTCCTCTAATGATGACGCTTCCACCATGTCCTCCATCACCACCATCAGGACCTCCTTTTGCGGTGGTTTTATCCCTCAAAAAATGGGAAGAACCAGCACCTCCTCTACCTGAACGGCAATAGATTTTTACATAATCAACAAAGTTGGAATTTTTAACTCTCATTTTATAAGCTTTTAATAACAGTATTTAATTTCTGAGCAATATCTTCAATAGAACCTACACCTTCAATTTCTGAAAGTTTGTTTTGTGCAGCATAAAATTCTTTTAAAGGAGCTGTTTTATTATTGTACTCATTAATTCTGTTGGCAATGATACTCTCGTTTTGATCGTCCGCTCTTCCAGAATCTTTTCCTCTTTCCAATAATCTTTTTATTAGTTCTGCATCTTCAACCTTCAAAGATAACATAGCGGAAATTGAAGTTCCTTTTCCGGATAATAAGTTATCCAAAGCTTCAGCTTGTGCAGCTGTTCTTGGGAAGCCGTCAAAAATAAAACCATTTGCTGTTGGGTTGTTGTCTAGCTTGGAAGAAATCATACCAATCACTACTTCATCAGGAACTAAATCCCCTTTATCCATTAGTGTTTTTGCTTCTAATCCTAAAGCAGTTCCTGCAGCAATTTCGCCTCTTAGGATGTCGCCAGTAGATAAGTGAATCAAATTATATTTATCAATTAACAGGTTGGATTGTGTTCCTTTTCCGGCACCAGGCGGGCCAAATAATACTAAGTTTAACATTGGTTTTGGTTTAGTTTTTTAGTTTGTAAATATGTGGTAAATTACGGCCAATTTCTTCATAATCCAATCCATAACCTACAACAAAATCATTTGAAATGGATTTTCCAATAAAATCAATAGGAATATCCTTTTTGTAAGCTTTTGGTTTGTAGAGTAAAGTAGCTGTTTTGAAAGTAGCCAACCCTTTGTTTTGAAAGAGCTCAATAATTTTCTCTAAGGTATTTCCTGTGTCAATAATATCTTCAAGGATTATTATATTTCGGTTTTTTAAATCTTGGTTTAATCCAATAAGTTCATTAACAGTACCCGTACTTTCTGTTCCCTGATAGGAAGCTAATTTAATAAAAGAAATTTCAGCATTAGGAATGGTAATTTTACGCATTAGATCAGCAGCAAATAAAAATGAACCATTTAATACTGCAATAAAAAGAGGATTTTGAATTCCACTGTTATTGATGGAAGTAGCAAGCGAGTGTATAATTGCTGAAATTTCAGTTTCAGGAATGTAAACCTCAAAGGTTTTATCGTGTAGTTTAATATCTTTCATTTAATTATTGCTCCAGACTTTTCTTAAAAAAACTTGCCCTTCAGTTGAATTCCCTAATTTAATAAATTCTAATAATTGGTAATGATTTCCTATTGTTAAAGTAATGTCAGTTTCAGAGAATTTCTTTTTAATTGTAAAGGTAACTTCCTTTTTACATTCCTTTAAAACATCAGCTAATTTTCCTTCTACCTTTTTGCCATTTACTTTTGTAATTTCATCCTCAGGAGCAACACCATTTTTGTCTGTTATCGAATTTGGTTCAACTTTTTTGATGATAATTTTTCCATTTTCTTTTACAGCTACAAAACCAAAATACTGAGCAGATAGATTTGTGTTTTTCTTTTCTTTCAACTCTATCCCAACAATTGCTAAAGCTGTTTTCAGTGTTGGGATATAATCCTCAGTTCCATAGATATGGTTTTCAAAAACTTCAGCAACTTTTAATCCTCCAAATTTCACACAGATATTACGAAAATCATCCTCAGAATAGCCTTTTTCTTTTAGAGCGAAATCATGGTATAGTTCTTTCATTACAGAATGCAAACTTTCTTTTCCATCTGTATTTCGGATGATTTCCAAATCAATCATAAGCATACATAATGCTGCATCAGGGTAGATGGAAGTTTTACGGTCAGGAGCGCCTAATTTATAACCATCCAACCAATTGTCAAAACCACTATCTGCCACTGAAAGATTGAACCTTCCATAGTTTGTTAAGTGTCTTTCCAGATTCTGATTTTGGGTTTTTATAAACTCATTCCAGTTAAATACTCCAGAATTATAGAGCATTACATCTCCCATATAAGTAGTAACTCCTTCAGCTACAAAGCCAGTACGGAAGTAATTTTCTTGAGTGAAATTATAAGGATACATTTCCACTGGACGAATTGCTTTTATATTCCAAGTGTGGTAGAGTTCATGAGAACTTACTCCTAGTAAATCTTCATATCGTTTATCCATTATCTCATTGCCAGGGCCTAATAACACAACTGTATTATTGGTGTGTTCTACCCCATGATAACTTTTGTAAGGAGTAATCTGAAAAAAGAAATGATATTCGTTAGTAGGAAAGCCTCCAAAATGGTTGATCTGACTTTTACTAAATGCAGAAAAATCTTTTTTTAGTTTTTCCCAATCAGGTGTGCAAGTTCCTTGAAACCACATGTGAAAAGTAATATCCTCAACTGTGTAAGTATCGTGTTGCAAAGCATCTGAACAAATAATTGGCGATTCTGCCAAGGCATCATATCCTTTTATGCTTAGGGTATTCCCTTTTTGCTCCATTGAGGAAGCAATTTTATAGCCTTTTGGTAAGTCAAGATCAAGGGTGTACTGCTCTTCCATTCTATCTACAATGTAAAACAGGCAATGTACAGGGTTAAGGTAGAGTTGGTGCTCGTCCAAATAACAGGAGCCAGCATCCAATTGATTAGCGTAAAAGTTGTAGACAATTGTAACTTCCATAGCCCCTTCAGTAGTAACTTCCCAAAGATCTTTTGTTATTTTTTTGAAAGGAATAGGGTTGTTGTGCTCATCAAAAGCAGCCCATTTTTGTATGTTCTGTGCAAAATCAGCCAATTCGTATCGACCTGGACGCCAAGCGGCCAGTTGAAATCGCATGCTTTCTTTTCCGTTAGTAAGTGCAGTAAGTTCAAAATCAACATAATGTCTATGTGGATTGTTATATGAAATAGTGTAGTTTATCATTTTTTTTTATAAAGGTGCAAAGATAGAAGATTAGATAATTAGACCATAGATATTAGACCATAGATTTAGAAACTACTTAATCATAAATATCATTTTGAACAAAGAGAAAAACCTCTTAAATTATTTTTTTGGGTATTAATGATATGGTTTTGCTGAACCTAAAAGTTTTTGAGTAGAGGCCAATAAACTACTTATTTCTGAATACTGACTTCTGTTTTTATCACTAAAAAACTATATTTGCGCTTACGAAAAGAAAAAAATGAAGATAAAAGATTTAAAATTTGATTGCAGGTATTTTCAGGGGCATATTCCGTGTAACCCCAATAAATTGCATGATGTGCAATGTGATGATTGTAGTTATTACGATAAAGGAAGTCCAAGGATTTTATTCATAAAATTAGGAGCAATTGGGGATGTGATTAGAACCACTCCACTGCTTACAAAGTACAAGGAAAAATACCCAAATTGCCATTTTACATGGATAACTCTTTCCCCGCAAGTATTGCCAAAAGGCAAGGTGGATGTGGTGTATAAATGGGATGCTACTTCCCTTTATACGATTACCAATGAACAATTTGATATTGCCATAAACCTAGATAAAGACAAAGAGGCCTGTATGTTACTTGCGAATGTCTGTGCTAAGGAAAAATATGGGTTTACTTGGAAAGACAACCATATTGATATTGCAACTGAAAAAGCAGAACACAAACTCATTACTGGGCTTTTTGATCATATCTCAAAAAAGAATACACTTAATTACTTAGAAGAGATTTTTGAAATCTGCCATTTTGAGTTCAATAAGGAAGAGTACATGATTAACTTAAATGAAGAGTTAAGTAATCAGTGGAAAGAAAAATTTAGAACATTGGCTAATGGTAAAACTATTATAGGGCTAAATACCGGTTGTGGTCTCAGGTGGAAAACACGCCTTTGGCCAAAGGATTATTGGGTGGAACTCATTAAGGATTTGGAAAAGCAAGGCTATTTCTGTTTGCTAATGGGAGGGCCGGATGAGGATGAAATGAACCGCTATTACCAATCGAAAACAGGTGCAACCTATTTAGGAACTTTTAGCCTAGAAGAGTTTATTTCCATTACGAATAATACGGATATTATTGTAACACCAGTAAGCATGATGATGCACATTGCTTTAGCACTCAAAAAGCAATTGATGCTGTTTCATAACATCTTTAATGTGCATGAATTTGAACTATATGGAAGAGGAATAATTATTGAGCCTACTACTGGTTGTGACTGCTATTTTGGGAACTCTTGTAGCCGTGAAAAAAGATGTATGAACGACATCTCAGTTCAAGATGTTTTATCTAATATTGCACTCTTAAATAAGAACTTAAAAAAATAGTAAAATGAACTATGATGTTATCGTATTAGGAAGTGGTCCTGGAGGTTATGTAACGGCTATCCGTGCGTCACAATTAGGATTGAAAGTAGCAGTTATTGAAAAAGAAAGCTTAGGTGGAATTTGCTTAAATTGGGGATGTATTCCAACTAAAGCGCTTTTAAAATCGGCACAAGTTTTTGAATACATTAACCATGCTGAGGATTACGGAATTACGGTAAAAGATGCAAATGCTGATTTCCCTGCTATCATAAAAAGAAGTAGAGATGTTGCTGATGGAATGAGTAATGGAATTGCTTACTTATTGAAGAAGAATAAAGTAGAGGTTATTAATGGTTTCGGAAAAGTGAAACCAGGAAATAAAGTTTCAGTTACTGCTGATGGAAAATCGACTGACTATACTGCAAAACATATTATTATAGCAACTGGAGCAAGAAGTAGAGAATTGCCTAATTTACCACAAGATGGTAAAAAAGTAATTGGATATAGAGAAGCACTTAGCTTAGCAACTGCTCCTAAAAAAATGGTGATTGTTGGTTCTGGAGCGATTGGTGTTGAGTTTGCTTATTTCTACAATGCAATGGGTGTTGAGGTTACTGTAGTTGAGTTTTTACCAAATATCGTGCCAGTTGAGGATGTTGATGTTTCTAAGCAATTACAAAGATCATTCAAAAAATCAGGAATTAAAGTAATGACGAACTCATCAGTTGAGAAAGTGGATACTTCAGGAACGGGTTGTAAAGTACTTATAAAAACTAAAAAAGGAGAAGAAACAATTGAGTGTGATGTGGTTCTTTCTGCTGTTGGTATTGCTGCTAATATCGAAAATATAGGTTTAGAAGAAGTTGGAATTAAAACAGATAAAGGTAAAATTCTAGTAGATGATTACTACAATACTAATGTGAAGGGATACTATGCAATTGGGGATGTATTGCCAACTCAGGCACTTGCCCATGTTGCTTCTGCTGAAGGAATTACTTGTGTAGAAAAAATTGCAGGACAGAACCCTGAGCCAATTGATTACGGTAATATTCCTGGGTGTACTTATGCTAGCCCAGAGATTGCATCAGTAGGGATGACAGAGGCTGCTGCAAAAGAAGCAGGATATGAAATTAAAGTAGGGAAATTCCCTTTTACAGCATCAGGAAAAGCATCTGCAGCAGGACATAAGGATGGTTTTGTAAAAGTTATTTTTGATGCTAAATATGGCGAATGGTTAGGTTGCCATATGATAGGATACAATGTTACGGAACTAATTGCTGAAGCAGTGGTTGCTCGTAAATTAGAAACTACAGGACATGAAGTATTGAAAGCAATTCATCCTCACCCAACTATGAGTGAAGCAGTGATGGAAGCAGTTGCTGATGCTTATGATGAAGTGATTCACATTTAAGAACTTACTTAAGAGAATATTATAAAAGCCCACAAAATTGTTGGGCTTTTTTATTGAACTATTATTTTTCTTTGCTCAGTTTTTTTGCCACTTTTCAGTTTTACAAAATAAATTCCTTTTGCATGATTGCTAAGGTTAACTTGTTGTACTCCATTTCTAACTATTGTAGTTGCTACAAGTTCTCCCATTAAATTAGATATCTCAACTTTTAGTTCATCTGCATCTGTTCTGATGGTAAAAATTCCTTTGTTAGGGTTCGGGTAAATTGAGGTGTTGAATTCTGTAATTTCATCATCAAGCCCAATGATGATATTTTGGCCATTAATATTTACATTGTCCATATAAAAATGATTTCCATAATCATTAATAGCAACAAAACGCACCATAATTGTATCTCCATTCAGTCCCCAAGTACTTAAATTGATACTATCACTTGCCCAGCTACCACAAGTAGGCGACCAAGCACTTCCTTCATAAGGCACCGTTTGTAAGTCAGGACCAATAGCTCCATAAATAGAATCCCAAGTGCTACCGCAATCAGTAGAGATGTCAATTCGCAATCCATCATCATAACCACTTGCATATCCGGAATATGCATAATCATAAGTTAACCAATTTTGAGCACTTACGCCATTACCTAAGGATACTTTGTTGCTAATTAAATAAGCCTCTTCACCAGGATATTGTATCCAGTAATGATTTACATAAGCAGCAGTGGTTGGCTGACAATCAATTCCAAAATCAACAATAGTAGAAAGCCAACTAAAAGATGGTGATTCTAATTCCCAAGCTGTAGGAGGGAAGTTGCTATTCTCAAAATCTTGAGTGAAATTACTTGTGTTTGTTATTAAAGATACTGAATCAGAAGTAATAAAATCAGTATAAGATTGTGAGCTTGTTCCAAATGCATCAGTAACAGTTAAACTTACATCATAAGTTCCAGTTTGAGAGTAAACAACAATTGGGTTCTCCTGAGTTGATGAAGAAGGAGTTCCTCCAGGGAAAGACCAAAGCCAAGAAGCACTACTTAATCTTACAGCTGAATGATCAACAAACCTTACTGTATCATTTACGCAATTAATTGTTAATCTATCTGCTGCTATCTGTGCTGATGGAGGCGTATTCTCATATAAGTCAATTTCATAAGCGCTTCTATTGGTTCCATTTCTTAAAAGTCCTTCACGGTAATAAGGGATTAGCTGTGTTGAATATGTATTTTTAGGTAAATTAGAATCATAAATATCCCAATCAGCCATAGAATTATTTCTGTAGTAAACAGACTCCCTTGTTCCTATATACACCCCATTTCCTCCTCTTTGATGTTCA
>Ga0208879_1000326_pt1 | contig 49710 bp, 33 predicted proteins | sample Knorr_S15_td_Bot_FD_185605 | JGI IMG/M metagenome (GOLD analysis project Ga0208879, IMG submission 185605) | Marine microbial communities from Southern Atlantic Ocean transect - Knorr_S15_td_Bottom_ad_5009_LV_A (SPAdes) (version 2) | ecosystem: Environmental > Aquatic > Marine > Oceanic | place... | reverse complement strand
GAGCCGGAGACCGCCCTCACACTTAGCCAGTGCTGCAGCCACTTCGACCGAGATGGTTGTCAAGCCGTCGAGCGAGGGACTTTCCCCACACTTAGCCAGTGCTGCAGCCACTTCGACCGAGATGGTTGTCAAGCCGTCGAGCGAGGGACTTTCCTCACACTTAGCCAGTGCTGCAGCCACTTCGACCGAGATGGTTGTCAAGCCGTCGAGCCAGAGCGACCCCTCACACTTGGCCAGTGCTACAGCCACTTCAACCGATATACCAACCAGATTGCTGAGGTGGAGATTTCCCTTGCACTTGGCCAGGGTGGCAGCAGCGTCGACGTCGATCCATTTGTAACTGTAAAGGTCGTTGTTTTCAGGGTCAGCTAAATATCGTTTAGCGATCGTAAGAGTGCAGATTTCTTTGGGGTGGTTTTTGAAATATAAAGGCATAAATCCTAAAGGCAAATCTGCTAAGACGGTCGGCGGGGGTAATGTCGGGTGGTTTGCAAAACCTTCCAAGTCATCTCGAATAAGATCGAGAAGGTCGTGTTTTAATTTTAAAACGGATGAATTCTTCGGATTTAATCCAAGACAATGCAATGCCCAAGGAAGTAATGTCATTACTTCGTTACGATCAATAATGCCATCCTTATTTGCTTCCTTGACTCGGATATTTAATTTCCTTTCCGCAGCAACAATCTCCTCAATGCGGCTGATAGCCGTTACTTCCTCAGCGGTAAGGCCGCGTATTTTCGACTCCCTCAGTTCCGCAAATGCCCCTTGGGCATTTCCATCAGTCATCAATTCATTTATCTTGGCACGCGATCTTTTATCAAGCTGATCTTTTAACTTCACTAAGTCATCCTGATCAGCCTTCAGGATGAGACACTCTTTGACAACCGGTAATAGACCTTGAAGTTGGTTGTCAGTCACAGCCATTGTGATTCTGTCACGTAGGTTGTTTAGCCGGTTAAGTGCCATCGAAGCCGTGGTTTTCCGCTCATCAAGCTGTTCGTTCCAGACTTCTTCTGGAACCGTGTTAACCGTTGCTACCGCTTCGGCGTACTGCTGATCACCTAGTTGCTGCGTCGCCTTACTGATTGCAGCATCTCGGGCTTCAAGCAAATCAGTATCACGCTTCTCAAGTTGTGTTTTGAGCTTTATTACTTCCGGACGATCCGGCTTCATCATTAAGAGCTGTTCTACGATTGGTAACAATCCAGTAATTTTACGTTTGGTGACTCGTTCACGAACTATGCCTTCAAGTTCCTTAAGGCGTGACTGTTTTGTGGTTAGCCGCGCGGTTAGCACATCTGCTGTGTCTTCGCTTCCGCTAACGGATGTCTGGTTCAGCGAAGGAGCGATCTGCTTAAGGGTCTGTAAGCCTGACTCATAGTCAAATGCTTGTTCATGAGCCAGTGCTTCTCGGAGCAGTTCTTCTAAACGAGCATGTTCCGATGTTCGTTTAGACTCGATCCTAGTTAAAAACTCTTCATGCCATGTTGCATACTGTTGAAGACGCGAGTCTGTTTCACTTGCCACATCTTCGGCTTTTCTTGCCGCCCCTGCAAACTGTAAATCAGCCAGTAAGCTCTCAGCTTCATCGTGTATTTCTTTAAGGTCCGCCAGAGCCTTATCCACAAGGGGCGTCTGTTGTGCACCGCATGCACCACAACCATTATCCCATATAGCGATCTCATTTTGACACCCAAGGCAGTTCACCTGTAATTGAGCACTGCAGTCCCGACAAAACTTCTGATTTGGTGGATTAAGTGTCGCACACTGCGGACACTCTCCCTCTCCCAGAGATCGTGCCGTGTCCATCTTCCCCGAATGTGCCTGAAGAACAGCTTCTCGCATCTCAATAACGGATTGAAAGCGATCTTCCTTTTTTGATTTAAGGGCTTTGGCAAGCACAGGCCTGATTGATGGAGGTACCGAATCCAAATCAATTACACGTGGTGGTTCTCCCGTGAGCATCTGATAGAACGTCGCTGCCAGACTCCAGAGGTCACTGCGATGGTCAGTAAACTCCGCTCCCTGTCGTTGCTCCGGTGGCATGAAGTCCAGTGTGCCAATCACAGCTCCTTCCATCGTCATTCCAGTATCAGCCGTGTCATCCTTGGCTAAGCCAAAATCTGTCAGCTTCGGTACACCATCTTCGGTCATTAACACGTTGGCTGGTTTAATATCACGGTGAATGATATTAGCCGCGTGTGCTTTGGCCAGTCCATCACATATTTGGCTGAATATTTTAACCGCTTCGTCTAGCTCAATAGGACCTTTTCTACTTAGGTCCAGCAAGCTACCGCCTTGAACACATTCCATGATCAGAAAGGGACCATCGGTACTACGGCCATAGTCGTAGATCTGCACAATATTATTGTGGCTCAAAGTTGCAATCGACTTGGCTTCGGTTAAGAACCGCTGGACGGCGGTTTTACTACGTGCGGCTTTACCTTGAATACGCTTAATCGCCACCTTGCGTCCAAGACGTGTATCGGTAGCGAGGACAACCTCACCAAAACCACCTTTACCCAGCACACCTTCTTCGGTGTAGCGAGTCGACAGGTCTACCAGTTCCATCCCGTCATCAAACAACTCGTCGTCCACGTTCGCATCGCCGAAGGTAGACTGGTCGCCAAGGCTGTGGGCAGCGGTATCACCGCCCATGGTCGCCCCATCACCGAGTGACTGTTCAGCGGGATCCGCTTTCACGTCGCCGTCAAGCGTTTCACCTCCGAGGCTGTCTTCGTGGTCTGGCATGGTTGATGAGTAGTGAGGTTAGAAAGCTGGCAAGCGTTCATACTACTCCAGCGGGAGCTGAATAACAAATGTACGTAGGTAGATGTGAGGGGGCTTTCAGAGTTCAGAGAAGCAGAGGTCGAGGATGACTACGGAACTAATCCGCCTCACCCAGCAACCCCTGCTCATGTGTTCGCAATTCGGTAACCGCGACCCCACCACGCCACCACCGCCGCCGCCGGGCAAGAAAACCCGCTGTTGTGGTTACGGAAATCAGGCACGCTCCAACCCGCGAACGGATGCGGCTGTGCTACTGCCAAAGCGGTCTATTTCCAGCCCCATTCGTTGAGCCAGCGACACGAACACATTCGCCAGGGGCGTATTGTTCTTCCGATCATGCGCGACATACGCCCCATGCTTGTAGCCACCACCGGCGATAATGATAGGCAGATTGTGCCAATCGTGAGACGCCGCGCTGCCAAGGTTGGAGCCGAAGAGTACGGAGGTATGATCCAACAGCGACTTGCCGGCTTCCTCGATGGAAGTCAGCCGGTTCAGGAACTCGTTGAACGCCTGGAATTCAGCGATCTCGATGATCTTTAGTTCGTCAATCTTCGTTTCGTCTTTGCCGTGGTGGGACAGATTGTGCCAATCGGATCGCACGCCTTCGATGTTGCTGGGGACGGAGTTCAAGGTGCCCAAGTTGAATGTGATGACGCGCGTGGAATCCGTCTGAATGGCCAACGCCATCATCTCGTACATCAATCGTTGGCGGGCCAGGACGTCGTTCGAATCATCAATGTCCTGGGGTGGGTCAACGTTGACCTGGGGTTTGGGTTTATGAACCCATTCTTCGTTTTGTTGGAGGCGGACCTCCAGATCACGGACAGACGTGAAGTACTCGTCCAGCTTCACGCGGTCACGCTGACCGAGTGACTGATTCAATCGCTGAGCGTCCTTTATGACGGTATCCAAAATGCTGCGGCCACGGTGGAGATCGCGGATCTCGCTAGCGATTTCTTCAGCGGTTCCCTCGACAAACAACTGTTGAAACAGTTTGGACGGGGATGTCTCTGCGGGGATCTGAACACCATTCGCAGACCATGACAGCGACGAGCTTCGCGTGCTCAGGGTCAGGAAAGGCATGCGTGTCTGTCCGGCAATCTGTCGGGCCATCAATTGGTCCAATGAGATGGTATTCTTGAATCCCGCGAGGCCGGGCCGTGGTGCGGACGTTAACCAAGTCATCGATGAAGCGTGGCCGTTGTTGCCGGTCTGATTTGGATGCGAGAGACCGGAAAACACCGTGAAGTTTTCGGCATGATCCTTGATCTGTTCTAGATAGGGTGTGAGTTTATAGCCAGTCCCCTCCGTCTCGGGAAAGAGGAATGGTTTATGGAAACCAAGCCCAGCGTTCATCGCCACAAATCGTGGCACGCCGGCGGCAGATGCGGTATGGCGTGCCGCGTTGGTCGCGCTCGATGGAATCATCGCGTCAAGCAGCGGAAGTGCAATACAGGTTCCAACCCCTTTCAGGAAGTGGCGTCGCTCCAATGCGGGCCTAGCGATGTGCGGGACGTTCATGATTACTTCTCCTGAAAGATCGGACTGGCGATAACCTGATGAATCAGATCCTGAACTCTGTATTGTCGCTGAGCGGATTGTTTAACGATACGAGCAAGCTCGGGTCGATCGGAGAATCCCATCTCGCGGCCCGTCGCAAAGGTGAGTAGCTTTGTTGCCATTGCGGTGGCAAGTCGGTCTTCGTCCTCGGCCAGGATATCACGCAAACCACGAAAATCCGCGAAGGATTGACCGGCGGCCAACTTACCCGACGGGTCTACGGATGGTCCCAAGCGGTAACGGACGGCTTGGCCGCGAACGGTGGTGGCGACAACTTGGCCTTCACCAATCGAGCGGAAATTACTACGGAATCCACCGATGGGATTGAACTGTTCCAACGCGAATCCAGGCGGATCGATCTTCTGATGGCACGACTGGCAGTTGGGCGAATCGCGGTGTTTCTCCAGCAGCTCACGAAGTGTTGAAGTACCACGGACATCCGGCTCAACGCCAGGGATTCCCGGCGGTGGCGGTGGCGGAGTTTCACCGAAAATCCGTTCCATGACCCAGACACCGCGAACGACCGGCGAGGTGTTTGTTCCGTTCGAGGTAACCTTGAGGATGCTCGCCTGGCTTAGAAATCCGCCGCGAACGCTGTCCGGCGGTAATGTAACTTTACGGATCTCGACGCCGTCCACGGAATCAATACCGTAATGCTCGGCCAGTCGACTGTTGAGCATCGCGAAGTCGGACTTCACGACATTGTGTACCGGGAGATTCGAGACTATTAACTCCTTGAGGAACGCCTCGGTTTCCTTGCGGATGGAGTCATTAAGGAACGCATCGTATTCTGGAAACAACTGGCTGTCGGGAACCGTGAAATCAATCTCGCGGAGGTTCAACCACGCGTCGGAGAAGTCCGTTAGGAAGCGATCGAATTTCGGATCACCCATCAAACGCTCAGCCTGTTGTTGCAGCACGTCGGAATTCCCTGTGAGTTGTTTCTCATATGCTAGGCTCAACAACGTTCGGTCCGGCGTAGTTCGCGTGAGGAAGTATGCCAGGCGGTTCGCCAACGCAAAATCATCCAACGGACCGCTAGGCTCGTTCAAGTAGAGGAAACTCGGGGACGACAGGATTGCCACAATCGCCGTTCTCAACGCCGCCTCGAACGACTCGCCTTTCGCTCGTTCGGCGTTGAATAGCTCCAGGTACGGTAACACCTCGTCTTTCGTCACTGGGCGACGAAACGCGTACAACGCAACCCGTTCAAGGGAGCTCTTCGCATCACCGGATTCGTCCTTTGACTCGATCGTGAACTTCGGCTTGTACCAACTCTTCTGCTTGTCGCTGGGGTTTCGTGGTTCGATCTCGACGCGCTGGATCCCAGCGAATACCAACCGATGTCCACGAGAAGGAAACTCATCCAGCAGAGGACCTTCCATCGTCGCTGAGAGCAGCGCGAATCCGGGACCCTGGTAAGTGTTGACGTCCGTTCGCTTGTAGTGATCTGGATCGGAGATGCCGTACGGATTGATCGTCAACATGTAACGCTGATCAATCCACGTCACAAGCTCGATCGTTGTCGGCTTGCCGGGCGGAAACGCAAAGAACCCAAAGAGCGGCTTGTCTGACCCCGTCTGGTATGACATCCCGGAGACATTCACCACAACCGGCTTGTCTGACCGATAGGCGTACCCGGTGACTCGAACGCGATACTTCCCGCCGCTGCGCGTGCCACCTTCTCGCAGCAGTCCACCCGACATCCCGGCTGGTGCGAAGCGAACCAACGCTCCATCGTCTAGACGTATGACGGTCTTGCCCAATGCTCGTGCGACTTCCGACTCACGAAAATGGCACTCGATCAGTCCTGGTTTAGGAGCATCGGTTGACTTGGCGACAGCGGCATCGAAGACCATGCCGGCCGCTTCGATGTAGCGTTGCAGGTGCGTCATTGATATGCCGAGCGCTTTGCCGACGTTGTCGAATTCGTGGGACCGTGCATCCTCGGGAAGCATGCCTTCCAGATCCAACGATGTGCCGAACAGATCGTTTAACGTGTTCTGATACTCGCGGCGATTCAGCCGCCGCAGTACCGTGCCCTTCTCAGTCGCGTGCACCTTCGTCAAAGGATCGCCCAGATTTCGTGCAAAATCCGAGCGATGTGCCTTGCTTGGTTGTGTCTCATCTTCAGGTGGCATTTCGCCATCGCGGACGCGGTCGTAAATTCTTTCCCATTTTGCAAATATCGCGGGGTTGCTCAGATCGGCGCCAAGTTTGTCTAAGGACAGCCCACCCTCATCTGCTCCGTCAGCGTGGCAGTCGTTGCAATATGATACAAAGAACTTGTTGAGCGTCGGCTTGAATTCCTGGGCATGTACGAATGACGAATGAATGAGTACCAATAGCGAAAGAATGACGAATGCGCCGTGGCGCAAGGCGCTTGACATTTTGGAGTGCGGCGACGGTGACACAGCATCACCGACTGGCAGCGTCTCACCACCACACCGGACCACCCCCATCATTTGCAGCAAACCCAGCAGACGTTTCATGGAAGCACCTCGTGAGCCTAAGAGAATTGCGACTCACCGATTGTAGCACCCCACCGCCGCTGGGCAAGGGAAACGGGATCGCTATCCTCCTTTCAGAATACCGAGTTCGGAGACGCAGAGAGGTGGAGGCCGACTACGGAACTAATCCAACTCACGCACTAACCGAAACCCGAGGTTGCTATGACGGTCACCAGCGCCGTTCCTGCCGCGGTGAGCGGAACGAGCGCGACGCGTGAGGAAGTTCCACGACCCACCCCGAAAAACACGGTAAGCGCCGGTAACTGGGCCCGCTGGATCCTTTTCGGGCGACTGTTTGTAGTAATCCTCACCGTAATAATCGTGGCACCACTCATAAACATTGCCGTGCATGTCGTACAACCCAAACGCGTTGGCCTTTTTTAGTCCAACTTGGTGAGCGTACCGTGCACCTGCGGAATATGCGTTTTCCCTATACCAAGCGTATTGCCCGAGTACAGCATCATTATCGCCAACGCTCCACGTTGTCTTGGTTCCTGCCCGGCAGGCATATTCCCATTCAGCTTCTGTGGGTAATCGATACGCCTTGTTTTCTTTCTCGCTTAGTTTTTTACAATACGCAACGGCATCGTCCCAGTTAACGTAGGTCGCTGGGTCGTTAGCACCTTCTTTTATATAGTCTTCGCCTTTCCAAGGCTCTGTGCCCATTACTGCCTTCCACTGCCCCTGAGTCACTGCGGTCGATTGCATGTAGAACGCTTTGCTGATCGTAACCTGGTGTTGGTGTTCTGTATCTTCTCTATCAGCTTCACCCGCTGGTGAGCCCATCATGAAGGTGCCTGCGGGGATATTGTTAAACGTCGCGTCAAGCGTGTTAGTTATCGGATATCCAGCCAGGATTGCAGCCGCTTCCGCAGCAACTTTTTCCGCAGCATTTTCTGTAGCCTGATGCCGCAAATCCGTTTGGCGACCGCCACACTCGCCACAAATTTTGTCCCAAACTGCCATTTCGATATTGCAACCTAGACAAACAGTGCGTAATGATTCTGCACATTCACAGCAAAATTTACGGTTGTCTCCATTGACGGCATTGCAGGCGGGACAAACTCCCGAAGTCAACTCCTTTACAGGTGCCACTACCACACTTGATGCAGCTGACTTAAGAGCTTGTTTGAACTCTGCTGCCGACGCAAAACGCTCCGCTGGTTCTTCTTCAAGCATTCTCCCTAGAACACTGGCGATATTTGTGGGTAACTTATCGAGGCGAATCACCTTAGGACTCTTACCCGTCAACATTTGATAAGAAACGGCTGCTAAGCTCCAAAGATCGCTGCGTTCATCGACGCTGCTGCTATCACGACGCTGCTCCGGCGGCATAAAGTCAATGGTACCCATAATAGCGCCAACCGCAGTTTGACCATGGTCCGTGTTTTGCTGTTTAGCAAGACCGAAGTCTGTAAGTTTGGGAACGCCGTCTTCCGTCATTAGTACATTCGCGGGCTTAATATCGCGGTGGATAATTCCTTTGCCATGAGCAAGTGTTAACGCGTCGCAAAGCTGACAGGTAATTCTAAGCGCCTCTCCTGGTTCCAGTTTACCTGGCTTGAGCCGATCGAGCAGACTGCCGCCTGATACATACTCAAATACAATTAGCGGGCCATCTTCGTCTTGTCCAAAATCATGGATTTGTACGATATTATTGTGGTTCAGTGCCGCAATTGACTTCGCTTCGGTAATAAACCGGTTTACCGCAGCGGAACTGCGAATCATTGTCCCTAAAATACGTTTAATGGCAACTTGTCGACCTAGTGCCTTATCGAAGGCGAGCAGAACTGCTCCCATGCCACCCTGACCCAGTTCACCTTCAATCTCAAAGCGTGCTCCAAGATCAATAACTGGCAAGCCCGCAGCTAAGTGTTCTCCCGCGCCGTCACTAGTATCGCTTAGTGATGAAGCCTCGCCTCCACCGAGCGTAGAACCATCACCGAGTGACTGCTCAGCACGGTCCGCTTTCGCGTCGCCGTCAAGCGTTTCACCTCCGAGGCTGTCTTCGTGGTCTGGCATGGTGGATGTACTGATGAAAAATTAGAAAGCTGGCAAGCATTTATACTACCCCAACCAGAGATGAATAACAAATGTAGGAACGTAGATATGAGGGGGATATCCGTTACCTTATCCACTGCAAACCAGACCACGTCAAAAATGGGGGACACCTCGCCATATCCCAGCTCATCTACACAACTCTCAGATGCGTTAGAAAATCGAGAATTGAAGGGGACTAGTAGTTACCAGCCCGCCCAACCAATACTCGCCCACCCCACCAAAGCAACAACAAGGACAAAAAGCCCGAATATAAACATTGCGGTGACGACTGTCCTTTTGCCACGCCCTATGCGTCCTCCACAATTTGGACACAGCATGGCTCCGTAGCGCGATTTTTCATGTAATGCGTACGTATTTTCAGAAATTGACGTATCACATGTCGGGCATTTTTTAAACTCAGCCATAACAACACTCCTAAACCAATATGAATCCAAATAACGAACTAGATTGACAACGCCTCATCAAAGCGATTGAGAACTCTACTATTCTACCCCACCACCGGGCCGCTGGGCAACGAAAATGGGGGGATTCGTCGCCCGCCTGCCGGGGGCTAAGTGCAGGGCTTTTAATCTTTAGGTGTTTTGCGAAGCCAATTGATTAACGGGCGAACCGAAAATACAAGGATAAAAATAGACAAAACACACAAACCAACGCTCTGATAAAAATAAAACCCAATCCACTCCATAACAAACCTTCAATTCACGCAGGAACCGTTTCAAACGTGACCTCCTTGAGCCCACCTTCGACCAGCTTACCAAATCACAACACGAAGTGCTTGGTTAGGCACGGTACTCATGTCTAGCCAGATGCATATGAAGCGTAGGGTGCCTTTTCAAGCACCACCTACTTCCTGCCAAAAGACTTGCAACCGCCACCTCAGAAGGCGAAGATGGGGTCTGTGTTGAATAACATCCTCAGGGAAAACACCATGAAGAAAACACTTGTCATCTTACTGCTATCACTGATCATAGGCTGTGGGGAGAGCGAACAAACTCAAACGCAACCGGGTAGCGATACTGCACAGAACCAACAGCAACCAATGGCAGAGCAGCCGAGTGCCGAGACCGAGGCGGAAGCGATCGCTGCCCTTGAGCAACTCGGGGCGACAATTGGGAAAGATGAAAATGGAAATGTAATTTCCCTTAACCTTATCGGAACCAAAATCACCGACGCGGGGCTGCTGCGTCTGAAGAAGCTAACCAAGCTGCAACGGCTGGTACTGGACTTCACAAAAGTCACCGACGCCGGGGTGGCTGACCTGCAAAAGGCATTGCCCGACTGCGAGATATCCCACTAACCAACCTGCAGCATGATCTGCTGCCAAAACCCTTGCAACCGCCGCCGCTGGGGGCGAAGATGGGGACTGTGTAAGAGAGTCTTATCCAAAAAACCAGCATCGTGGCTGTCTGGTTTAGACGCTCCTCCATTTCTTCTATAACGTCCTTTGATTCAGCTGGAGTCCCAATCTATGACCGTCCGCCAATTCAATGCTATCCACCCTCTAGCCCGCCGCTGCCTCATCTGTAAGGCCGGCGTGGCATTTGCGATCTTCGCGTTCTGCAGTATCGCGGCTCAAGCTGAGCCTTTTTCTGTGGTGTTGTTACCCGATACGCAATTTTACTCAGAAAAATATCCCGAGACGTATATCAACCAAACATTGTGGATTCGCCAGCAGCGAACAGACGACAATATTAAGTTTGCCATTCACTTAGGCGACATTGTCCAAACCCCGACCAAAGAGAATGAGTGGGGCAATGCAAACCGCGCCATGCAAATACTCGATGGCGTCGTGCCCTACAGCATGGTTCCAGGTAATCATGACATGCTCGTCAAACAACGTGACAGCTCGCTGTACAACAAATACTTCTCACCCGCACGCTTTAAAGACCGCAAATGGTACGGCGGACATTTAGGCGAGAACAACGACAACAACTACTGTTTCTTTGAACAAGGTGATTTGAAGTTCATGGTAATCAGTTTAGAGTTTGCTCCCCGTGATGCCACCTTGAAATGGGCAGCCGGAATATGCCAGAAGTATCCGCAACACCGAGTCATCATTGCCACGCATTGTTACATGCGAACCGACGCCCGTGACACTGGGTGCGCGACCTCCTATAAAGTGCCGGGGAATAGCGGCGAGGAGATTTGGCAAAAATTGGTACGTAAACAACCTAATGTTTTCTTCGTCATCAGCGGACACGTCTTAGGGGTGGGCTTGCAAACGAGTACCAACGACGCGGGGGGTAAAGTGATCGAGATGTTGACGGATTATCAAGGCCGACCCAATGGCGGCGATGGCTGGCTACGAACATTGCGTTTTGTACCCAAGGAAAACAAGATCTATGTCAAAACCTACTCGCCGCTGTTGGATAAAACCGATGAAGCCGCGAAAGAAACGTTTACCATCGACTACCAGATGACGCAGTAGACGCGGTAAAGAAATGGCAACCACCAATGGCAGCAACATCCTGCAGCCATTGTTTTCTCTTGTAATCGTAAGCGCAGTCACGCTACAATCAGTTTTCCAATTGTAAGATTCATAATTCGCTGGAATTCCAAGGAGTTTCCCAATATGTCTGTTGTCGTACGACTTTGCATCATGATGTTCCTGCAATTCTTCATCTGGGGCGCTTGGTACGTCACCGCTCCCAACTTCCTCAGCACAATTGGATTTGGGGCAAGCGATTTCAGTTGGACATATTCAGTAGGTCCACTCGCGGGAATTATTGCTCCTTTATTTATCGGGATGATCGCTGACCGATTCTTTTCCGCGCAAAAAGTACTAGCCGTTTTGCACCTCGCTGGCGGAGGCCTAATGCTTTATGCAACAACCCAAATGACTGGAGATGCCCCGTCGGCTGACTTAATAAATATCATTTTCTTTCTGTACATGCTGACCTACTTTCCAACGCTGGCGCTGACCAACACGGTCGCCATGAAGAATATGACCAATTCGGGCAAGCAATTCCCCTATGTGCGAGTCTTTGGGACAATTGGTTGGATCGCAGCCGGTTTCGCGTTGACCTTCCTCAAAATTGAAACCAGTATTGAGATGTTCTATCTAACATCTGGTGCTGCGGTTTTATTGGGAGTCTTTAGTTTTGCCTTGCCGGCAACCCCTCCAAACACGGATTCGCAGGTCACTATAGGCCAATTGCTAGGTTTCGATGCCTTTAAGATTCTCAAAGACAAAAACTATTTGATCTTCATCGTATCTTCAGTTTTGATTTGCATCCCCTTAGCTTTCTACTACCAAATTGCTAGCCGAGTGGTGGAAATGGTTGATTTACCAATCGGACTCACGATGTCATATGGCCAAATCTCTGAAATCCTATTTATGCTTCTTGTCCCCGTGTTGCTAGTGCGACTAGGCGTGAAAAAGATGTTGGCCATCGGTATGTTAGCCTGGGCAGTTCGCTATGGGCTTTTTGCCTATGGTGCGTCGAGTCAACAAACTTTAATGGTTATCGCCGGTGTTGCTTTACATGGCATCTGCTACGACTTCTTCTTTGTCACCGGGCAGATGTACACGGACAAAAAAGCCCCTCCAGCCATTCGCGCTCAAGCCCAAGGATTGCTAGTCATGCTCACGTTAGGCATCGGCATGTTAATTGGCGCCCAAGTTGCAGGAGTGATTGAAAACTACTGTACCCCCGTAGGTAGTACCGACCTTACAGAGATCGACTGGAAAACCCTGTGGGGAATTCCGGCTATCTTTGCAGTTGGCGTCCTAGCATTCTTTGTGGTGGCATTTAAGGACGATGACCCCGGCTTAACCGAAGAACCAGCCGATACCGGCTTAACCGAAGAACCAGCCGATACCGGCTTAACCGAAGAAGCAGCCGAAACCGGCTTAACCGAAGAAGCACCTGCCGATACCGGCTTAACCGAAGAAGCACCTGCCGAAGAAGACAAGTAGTCGCTTGGGCGGACTTTGCTTATGACAGCATATGCAATGACTTCGAGGCAGCGTTAAGCATTATTCGTTGCTATTAATGAATTAGCTCGTACAAATAGCCAATTTTTTACTAGTTCAATTTCGTTTTTTAAAACGAAAACCACACAACAAATCTATAGCCCCACAAACGATAGCGAATATTTCATGCGTTGGCACTGGATCGATCGATTTGAGGAGTTTGTCAGCGGCGTCCGCGCCGTCTCCATCAAAAACGTTACGATGGCAGAAGAGCACTTGCATGGTTATTGGCCTGGTTTTCCAATGATGCCTAATTCGCTCATCATTGAAGGCTTGGCACAAACCGGCGGTTTACTCGTCGGTGAACACAACCAGTTTATTGAGAGTGTGGTATTAGCCAAAGTCAGCAAGGCAATCTTTCACAACATTGTTCGTCCCGGAGATAGTTTGCGTATTACGGCAATTGCCGCAGATATCCGAGAGGACGGCGGCATCATCCATGGCGAAGTACATTGTGACGGAAATTTGGTCGCCGAGATAAATTTGATTTTTGCGTGTCTGCGAGGCGAGATGGCTGACATCGATCAGTTCTATCCCATCGACTTCATCAATTTATTGCGAGCTTTAGATATGTACAAAATCGGTGTCACCGCCAATGGTGATCCGATCACCCCGCCACAATTCATGCTTGATGCGGAAAAATCCCTTGAGCAGAGCGTGTAATTGATTCTTCTGACGACTGTTTTGCGGAATTCTATCGCAAAACGCTAAATCGTGGTTTTCAAGGTTTACATTCCTAAGTTAAAATCCAGTTTCAATGCTAGGCATTATTAATTGAATTATCCTCTGCATTGATGGATTTCAGATTTTTATTTTTAAGTTAAATCGTTTACTACAAACAGAACCTAGAACAAGGATCCCTCCACATGGTTCGTCGCGTGGTCGTCACAGGCATTGGTATGATCAATCCTCTCGGGAATGATCTAGATACTGTTTGGAATGGTATCAAAGAGGGCAAATCCGGTGTGGGTTACAACACTGTATTTGACGCCAGCAAATTTCCTACTAAGATCTGCGCCGAGGTCAAAGATTGGTGCATTTCCTCTATCGGCGAAGATCCTGCTGAGTGGTTTGACCGCGGTCGGCACACTCGATTCGGCGCTGGTGCTGCCCACCAAGCAATCACTGACGCCGGCATCCTCGATGCCAATGTCGATCCGACTCGCTTCGGGATTTACTTAGGGTCGGGCGAGGGGTTTCAAGAATTCGAAGCCTTTACCAATAGCGTCGTCGGCGGACTGACTGAGGACGGACTAGACATCGATGCGTTTACCGCGCGCGGATATAAGTCCTTTAATCCAACCCGCGAACTTGAAAACGAACCCAATTTACCTCCCGCACATATTTCAGCGATGTTCGATCTCCAAGGGCCTTCTACCAATACGCTGACTGCCTGTGCTGCTAGCAACCAAGCGGTGGGTGAAGCGACTGCACAAATTATTCGCGGCGACGCCGATGTGATGATTGCCGGTGGTACGCACAGCATGATCCACCCATTTGGCGTCACAGGTTTCAATTTGCTAACGGCATTGTCTAAGAACAACGACGACCCCACCGGTGCCTCCCGACCGTTTGATCGTCTGCGAGACGGATTTGTGTTGGGCGAAGGAGCATCGATGCTGATCCTTGAAGAGCTTGAACATGCCAAAGCACGGGGCGCTCAGATCTACGGTGAAATTTTGGGTTATGGTTCTACAGCAGATGCTTTCCGAGTGACGGACCAACATCCAGACGGACGTGGTGCGATCGGCTGCATGAGCCGCGCGATTGCCAGTGCCGGAATTGATCCTTCCCAAATCGACTACGTCAACGCTCATGGTACGAGCACGTCGGTTAATGATCGAGTAGAGACGAAGGCTTGTAAAGAAGTGTTTGGTGAAACACCTCCACCTATTTCCAGCACAAAGAGCATGATCGGGCACTTGATCACGGCAGCCGGTGCAACCGAGTTGATTTTCTGTTTGATGGCGATTCGCGATAATGTACTGCCGCCAACAATCAACTATCAAAATCCTGATCCTGATTGCGATCTTGATTACGTACCTAACGAATCTCGCGAACAGCAATGTAACATTGCCCTAAACAATAGCTTTGGATTTGGCGGCCAAAACGTTTCTTTGGTCGTCGGACAGTTTAGTTCGTAATGTGGTGTAGAGGCGGTGCCTTGACCGCCCGTCAATAAAAAACGATTGATCGAACGGTAACCATTGACGCCGACGCACGATAACCCCGTGACTGTCCACAGTTTAATCAAAAAACGAAATCCACATTTGTGGTTTGACACCTACCGGCCGATCGTCGGTGGATTTTTCATTAAGTAGTCACGTGGTGCGCGAGTGGTGTAGTATGGATAGGCGTAGCTGCCTACCGGTGCGCCAGTCGGAGCTAGACCAGCTTGAGGCATCTGATTGCCCGGGTATTGCTGCTGAGTAGCAGCTGGCATTTGCATGTTGACATGAGCCGCTGCGGGTTGAGGTAATTGAGCCTGTTGGGATTGACGGAGGTTTTCACGGGCACATCCCAAACTGGCAAGCACCATCACAGCAATACCTAGGACCATTATCCGTTTCATACTATCTCTCCCTGCTATCTCGATTGCAATATTGGCACTGTACGTACAAACGCCACGTATAGTTGTTTTCGACCGCTATAACCCTCAAAGTTCAACAAATCGTTAAATCTATTACAACCAAACTGAATTATTAGCCCCGCTATTTACCATCGATATTGGTTAAATACCCAATATCTGCTACAAAACACCGCTGTTTATGCATTTAGGGGGCTTCAGAAATATAATATGCAGAATTTCTTTCGAACGGTGAAAATCGGTCTCCAGTACCGATTAACGATCATCGGCATTATTGCCTGTAGCCTGTTAGTGGCTCTGTTCTGGAGTGCAAACATTGGAACGATCTATCCAATGGTAGAAGTCGTTTTCCAAGGGAAGTCAATTCCTGCCTATCTCGATAGCGAAATTATTACACTCGAAGATTCAATCGCGGAAAAAACTGCGGTCGTTACCCAATGGGAATCCCAGCAACGTTCGAGTGCGGAAATTCAATTCGTAGAATCACAAATTCGCGACGCCATCAGGTCTCGCGACTTAAAACAGTCGTTTATTCCGTTCGCTCGCAAATGGTTACCCAGCACACCATTTGACACTCTGGTATTAGTCATTGTCGCACTGTTGGTAGGCACGTTAATCAAATGTTCATTGTTAATGGCGAACATTATCTTGGTTGAGCGCTTTTCACAACGCTCCATGCTTACATTAAGAAACGAGTTTTACGCGAGAACACTAAATATGTCTGTAGGCAGTTTCAGTAATGATCGGACCGGCGAACTGATGAGCCGCTTTACCAATGACACTGAAGCCTTGACGATGGGCCTAAAAATGCTCATCGGCAAAACGGTACGTGAACCGCTGAAGATGATCGCTTGCCTAGGTGGCGCTGCATTTATTTCTTGGCGTCTGCTCCTGCTGTGTCTGATCGTGACGCCAATTGCCGGATTGATAATTTGCATCTTGTCTAAGGCTTTAAAACGCTCCAACAAAACCGCGATGCAAAGTATGGCCGCGATGTATGAACTGATCGGTGACACGTTTAAATCAATTATTGCTGTCAAAGCCTTCAACGGCGAAGAATATGAGCAACATCGCTTTCGCACTGCAACCACTCGCTATTATCAACACGTGATGGGTATTGCAAAATTCAACTCAATGACTAGGCCAACAACGGAGATTGCGGGAATGGGTATTGTTGCCTTAGCCGTGATTTGTGGCGGCTATCTCGTGCTTAATCAACAAACACATTTGCTTGGTATCCAAATGTCGATCAATCCAATGAGTCACGGAGAAATGATGACGTTCTTTGCCTTTCTCATCGGCGCAAGTGACCCTATGAGAAAAATGGCCGATGTATTTAATCTAGTCCAACGAAGTGCCGCAGCGGCTGACCGTATTTATGAAATGCTCGATCGTCTCCCCGACGTTCCCGACACTCAACATCCCGTAACTCCGCCACAGAAAATCGAACGCCTAGTGTTGGATAAAGTACGATTTGCTTACGACAAATCAAATCTAGTACTCACTGATGTTTCACTCGTGATACCCGCCGGCCAAGTCGTTGCGATTATTGGACCCAATGGTTGTGGTAAAAGTACACTCGCAAAACTCATCCCTCGATTTTATGACCCGCAAAGTGGAACCGTTGCATTTAATGACATTGATTTGACAACTCTTAAGAAACATGATGTCCGAGCACGCGTTGGTTTAGTAACTCAAAATGCTATTTTGTTTGATGATACGGTCATGAACAATCTGCGATACGGAAATCGACAAGCGACGGATGATCAGATTTATGCAGCGGCGAAACAAGCCAAAGCACATGCATTCATCACGCAAGAACTAGACGATGGTTATGAAACGATGGTGGGTGAATCTGGTGGAAAACTATCCGGGGGACAACGGCAGCGTATCGCGTTGGCTCGGGCTATTTTGTGCGACCCAGAAATCATGGTGTTAGATGAAGCGACCAGTCAAATCGACTTGGAAAGCGAACAGATCATCCTTCGTATGCTGCAGAAATTTTTCGCAAACCGCACTGCCATCTTGATCACCCACCAGATGTCAACTATAGAACTAGCAGACCGCGTTATTGTGATGGACAAGGGCCAAATCATCGACGACGGCACCGCCGAGCAACTACTCAACCGATGTCCCTTCTTTCAGCGAATAGCACAAGGTGATCTCAGAGAATCTGCCTAAAGTTATTTTAATCGGCAGAGGGTCTGTCAGCTCACCGCGTGTTTCAACTCATTAATGAGGTTTCCAGCCGGCGAGGAGCAGTTTCCCGAATATTTTGAGACTAGTGGCTCGATTTGAACACTCGTGTGTGCTAATTCGTGGTTCATAATATCTATATTTCCCGTTTCCACAGCCTTTGGCACACCAATTGCATTATTAGCTAGGTAGTCAGTAGCTCATTGGCTTATGACGCATGTCCATATGACAGCGAATCATTAATGGGGCCGCAACAGAGAAGAGGCGGAATTGGGGCCGGAACAGCCACAATTAAAGGCGATGAGCTACGATACAGGCGTAGTCATTGGAACAGACTATATTTGTGACAGGTGGACTATTGATTGGTTCTTGGAACAGATCTTCAATATCCGCCTGTTGCAAAAAGCCTGTCTTATTATGCTACACTTGTTGTAAAATGCTACATAAAATATGCACAATACGAACTGTACTGCACTATCTATCAGCCATATATCAATATCCACGGCCGCAGCAGCTTCTGCATTATATTAATTAAGTTATATCTCTTTCTAATAACGGTTTTACGACGATCCGTCACTCTTTTTAGAGCCAAACTACCACTAAATGCAGTCATATCGGTTCACCCCAAGACTACAATCAAGTTATACTAGAGCATCGTCAAAAGTCGTTTTTATAGCATTACAGAGAATTCTGTATAATTCTGAGTACACTAGGCGGAACCAAATTGTTTATAGATTAGTGGGCAAGTTATCCATAGTCGCATACAGGTCATTCACAAACCAGATTATCGTCTGCCTTCCATTGGGTAAAAGCACGCAAAGGATTCCAACTTCATGAAAAACAAAATCCTCATCTTCAGCTCGATCATTCTCAGCACCCTTGTGCCGTTATCAGCATATGCTCAAGATTCCCAGGACTATGGAATTCCAGAAGTTAGTTTTATCAACCAGCAGATTCGGCAAGGCTGGGATGACTACGAAATTCGTCCATCAATTCTAGCGACCGATGGCGAATGGTGTCGCCGAGTATTCCTCGACATCATTGGACGCGTTCCCAGCGTCGAGGAGTTGCATAAATTTGTCAAAGACAAAGATCTCGGTAAGAAAAAGAAACTCGTCACCCAACTACTCAACGACGAAAACTACACAGAAGATTACGCCAAAAACTGGACCACTCTCTGGACCAATGTGTTAATTGGTCGCAGTGGCGGAACCGAACGTAATAGCTTGACCAATCGTGCTGGCTTACAAAAATACCTGCGGGATTCACTTGCTCGCAATAAGTACTACAACGAAATTGTTCAAGAACTCGTCACAGCAACCGGCAGCAACACCCCTGGTACCGAAAACTATAATGGCGCCGTAAATTTTCTGACAATGAAACTCGCGGAAAATGCCACACTAGCGACCGCGGAAACATCCCGCGTCTTCTTAGGACTACAAGTTCAATGCACACAATGCCACAACCATCCCTTCAATGAATGGAAGCAGCAAAAGTTCTGGGAAATGAACGCCTTTTTTCGCCAAACTCGATCACTGCGTCGCTTCACTACCGGCACGCGTAACGTCTCACATGTCGAACTCGTTAACGAATCGTTCACCGGCGAAGGACTTACCAAAGATCCAGACAAAGCCGATATCTATTACGAACTTCGCAACGGCATCACCAAAGTTGCCTATCCAGTGTTCGTTGACGGGACGAAAATCGATCCCAGCGGCTATGTCGAAGACGTCATTCGTCGCGACGAATTGGGCAAATTGATTGTCAATTCAACCTACCTAGACAAAATGGCTGTCAACCGCATCTGGGCTCACTTCATGGGCTATGGATTCACCAAGCCCATCGACGACATGGGGCCACATAACCCCTCGTCGCATCCAGAACTTGTTGACTACTTGGGCCAACAGTTTCGCAAGAAAAGCTTCGACCTAAAACAACTTATCACTTGGGTCGTGTTAAGCGAACCGTACGCTCTTTCAAGTCGCACAAATTCCAGCAATGAAACCGCCGACGATCCGCTGCTGGGCGAAACACCTAAATTTAGCCGCTTTTACATTCGCCAAATGCGAGCCGAAGAGTTGTACGAATCACTTATTACAGCAACCTCCGCTGACAAAGGACGAGGGTCCTATGAAGAACAAGAAACACGAAAGAGCCAATGGCTGAGCCAATTTATCGTCGCATTTGGAAACGACGAAGGTGGTGAGCAAACCAGCTTCAATGGTACGATCCCGCAGGCATTGATGATGTTCAACGGCGACCTAGTCAAGCAAGCCACTAAGAAGGACGGTGGCAGTTTCTTAGATCAATTAGCCAAAAGTAACTTGAGCAACACACAGAAAATCAACTACCTTTTTGAAGCAGCCTTCGCACGTCGACCTGCGAAAAAAGAAGTCGAAGTCGCCAATAAGCTGTTAGTCGCTCGCAAGGGAGATTTAACCGCTGCACTACAAGATATCTGGTGGGCAGTCCTCAACAGTAACGAATTTATTTTAAATCACTAAAAGCAACCAAACAACAATTTTGAAATACGCCTTTGGTCAGCGGCGGTCACAAGCCACTTCTACCAACGGTTACTATAGTCCGGAGAAAATATGATGAGTAATAGCAATCCCATGAACATGTCTCGCCGACACTTTATGTCCCACATGGCTGGTGCATCAGCAATGACAATGCCTGCCTTAGCAATGGGCGAAACGCTTTACGCCAATGCCGATGACCTTAAACGTCGCCGCAAATCGGCAATCCTACTGTGGATGGGTGGCGGTCCTTCAACCATGGATATTTGGGATCTTAAACCGGGCGCTTCCACTGGTGGACCTTTCCAGCCGATCGCCACCTCCGGAAATGCTCAAATTAGCGAGCACATGCCATTGATGGCCAAGCAGATGCACAACATGGCTATTATTCGGTCGATGAGTACTCGCGAAGCGGACCACAATCGCGGACGTTACTACATGCACACTGGTTACGTCCCTAACCCAAACATAGAACACCCAAGCTACGGTGCTGTCCTATCTAACCAACTGATTGACCAACGACCTGAATTGGAAATCCCTCCGTTCGTCGCCATTGGTGGGGGAAGCGTTGGACCAGGATTCCTCGGTATGGCTTGGGCACCGTTCTCGGTCAGCAGCACTGGACAAGTCCGAAATCTCGACATGGGTCTTGGCGATGATCGACTCTATCAACGCATGTATGCTCTCGACTTGATCGAAAATGGTTTCATCAACCAACGTCGCGGTTCAGCCGCTTCGGATCACCAAAAGATCTTGAAGAAGACTCTGAATCTGATGACCAGTGAACAAATGAAATCGTTCAAGGTTGCCGACGAACCAGAGTCCGTTAAAGAACGATACGGTAACACTGGCTTTGGTCGTGGCTGCTTAATGGCCCGCCGCTTAGTCGAAGTCGGAGTTCCCTTCATTGAAGTTGGTTTAGGCGGTTGGGATATGCACTCGAATATCCACCAAACTCTGAGCGATACCAAGTTGCCAGAACTTGACCAAGCGATGAGTGCCCTCACGGAAGATCTTGAACAACGCGGACTGCTTGAAGACACCGCCATTATTTGGATGGGTGAATTCAGCCGTACTCCTCGCATCAACGGAAACGCTGGTCGCGATCACTGGGCTCGTAGTTGGAGTGTCGTGGTTGGTGGAGCAGGCATGAATGGTGGTATCGCGATAGGCAAGACGTCCGCCGATGGAACACGCGTGGAAACCGATCCTTATTCATCTCAGGATGTGATGGCTTCTGTTTGTAACGCACTCGGCATTTCATTGCAGACAACGTTTACCAGTAAGAGTGGTCGCCCCATGAAGATCGCCAACAGTGGTAAAGTTATCAAAGAATTGTTTAGCTAAAGCGATGTCCCTTTTCCTGGATAGGAAGCAATCCAAGGATTTCTCCAATCCCCCTCCAATTCCACAGTATTAACCACAAAAGGGCGCGTACCGCATTGGTACCGTCCTTTTTTGGGCTAGATAGACATACCAACGTTGAAGAGCTTTAAACTCGAAAAACTGCTCACAATTTATAGATATTTTGATGACATTTACGAGTATTTTACCGTTTACCCAAGCGTTACTAATATAGTCGCCGGTAACGCAATCTAACTAACTTTGGGATTACCTGTCCGGCAATGGCATGACCGAAAACGAACAGCACAAACCGTTAACGCCCACCGAACTGATTGAGAAATATCAGATCGGGATTTGGCGTTACCTACGTGTGCTCGGTTGTGAAGCCTCGTTGGCTGAAGACATTACACAAGAAACCTTCCTGAAAATACTCCGCAAAGGCTTTGATCAATACAACGACGCTGCTACAGCAGGGTTCTTACGTAAGGTTGCCTATAACTTATTTATTTCTATGCAGCGACGATCCGGGCGAGTTGTATTAGTTGAGAATGTTGATCAACTCGATGCTGTCTGGGACAGATGGGCTGGGTCGGACAACGGCGATGACATTATAGACAAACTGCGAGATTGCATGGACGCGTTAAGTGACCGAGCGAGGGATGCATTGGAGATGCGATTTCGGGAAAAACAAACTCGAATCAAGATTGCCGATTTCTTAGAAATCACGGAACACGGTGCCAAAAATCTAATGCAACGAGCCAAAAAACAACTACGCGAATGCGTTGAAAATAAAATTCAAGCGGAGGCCATTTAATATGAGCCTAGAAAACGACATGCCTCAGGAAACCGAGAATAATAACGATGTACCGCTGCCTAATGATCCGTTGATCGATGCGCTGCTCGAAGAAATCATCGGTGGACAATCGCCCCCGGATCTGGCCTCGCAAATCCTCTCGCAGTTGCACGATTCGCTTCCAACAACACCACAAACGCCAGTCAACGACCTCGACTCGATACCGACTCCAAAATCCACGATCGTTGCTCGCCGCAGAGCAAGACGTCGCTCATTTGCGGTCCCAGTATCAATGGCGCTGTCTGTGACAGCCATTACCTTGGCACTCGTCGCCATTGTATTGAATTCTTCTGATAGCTCTACAAATAACCACGGTGTTGCCAACAATCAGATTCAAACAGTAGAGAATCCAAGTACCCCTCACATACAACAGTCCAATGGCAATTCAACAGATCCAGAAACCCCCCAGCAGGAAACTCTGAACAATCTGCAAATCACCACTGCGGATGATCCGAATTCAAATAGACCAATTGGCCCTGCCGACGTTAATACACAAGCAGGTGGAATCGACTCACTACCACCCATTCATCAACGTTGGCAACACCCTTTAGCATTAGCCAATACCAATACTGTGGTACCTGCTGAAACAGACGCAATCTTAGGTCGCATCCGCCGAGAACTCGAAAAGAAATGGAACGAAAACGGGGTCTCCCCTTCAGAAGTCGCCGTTGACTTAGAATGGGCGAGGCGTGTGTATTTGCGTCTAATTGGACGAGTGCCTACGACCGACGAACTAGAGCGATTTAATCGTACGCCCAAGCAACCAAATCCATCTAATCAGGCGGACGCTCGACAACAACTCGTTGACACTTTGCTTTATGGCGACATTTATCGAACAGAATTCACACAACATTGGTCGACGTTCTGGACAAACACACTCATTGGCCGACAAGGTGGTCTCGGCGGTGACAACGCAAACCGGGGGGGCTTACAGCAATACCTACGTGAAAGTTTTGCGGCCAATAAACCTTATGACGAAATGGTCTTTGAATTGATTTCAGCCAAAGGTGCCGCTGAAGCCGAATCAGAACAATTTAACGGTGCTGTGAATTTCCTACTCGCTTCACTCACCAAGAATGACACCACTTTGGCGACGAGCCGCATTTCAAGTGTTTTCTTAGGTCAAAAACTGCAGTGTGCTCAATGCCATCACCACCCGACATCAGACATTGCTCAAGATCATTTCTGGGAACTCGATGCCTTTCTCAGCGGAATACAGGCAACCAAAGTAAACGGACAAACCATCTTAACGGATGTGGATTCCGGTGGAGTTAAAACGGCTGACGGCCGCGTTGGTGTTTTCTTTGAACGCCCCAATGGTGTTGCCCAAATGGTTTTCCCTTCGTTCCTGGGACATCCGCCGAGCGAACTAAATACCACCTCAGATTCGTCTACCGGCGACCAGACCCTCCTGCGAGAACAACTCGCTCAACTCACGAGCGAGTCACCATTGCTTGCTCGGACGCTCGTCAATCGATTGTGGAGTCATTTCCTGGGATATGGCTTTACTCCATCAGTGGACGATATGGGACCTCACCTAGCTGTTTCTCACCCACAACTGTTATTGATACTGTCGGAGCAAACAGAATCCTCAAACTATGATTTAAAATCACTCATGAAATGGATTGTTCTCAGCGATCCATTCGCTCGCTCGAGCAAATACTCTACCTCCAACGATATCGACAGTCCTGAACTCGGCGATCAACCGTTATTCAGCCGTTATTATTCACGTCAATTGGAACCCGAAGAAGTCTATCAGTCGTTGCTAGTATTGAGTGGCAAGAAACGTTCGGCCACTACGATTGGGCAACAACAACTTGCACAACGTACATGGTTAGGGCAATTCACCAAACGTATGGAAACAGACGACGGTGACGAAACCAATTCATTTGATGGGAATGTCCATCAATCGCTGGTGCTCATGAACGGGGATTTAATGAAGCAGGCCACGAGCATTACTAGTACTTCGGTGCTAGGAAAAATCATCAAAAGCCCTATGCCAATCAACAACAAAATTGATCATTTATTCCTTGCCTCTGTCGCCCGCTACCCATCAGCGAATGAAAAGAAACTCATCCTCGCCCTTTTTGCTAAACCAGATATCTCTCCTGAACAAATCTTTCAGGATATCTGGTGGGCCCTGCTCAACAGTAATGAGTTCATCCTCGATCACTAAAAACGGTCTGTGGATAATACAGTTGGCCCAGCAGGCAATTAACCCAAATTCCACGTTCGTGGTTGAAATTTACCTGCCACACCTGCACTTTGCTTAAGCGGGCGTCACTCGTGGGTCGTTGACTCTTGGTCCAAACAGGTGGATACTTACGAATTGCACTACTTTTTGCTGCCCCGCTTCCCTCCACACTGCCTTCCTTTTACTTAAATCAAAGCATCCCTCTTGGCAACCGCATCACGCATCATCGATTCCAAAACGAACTACAAGCCGATGCTATGGCTAGCGGTTCCTGTTGTCATTGAGCAATTTCTCGTATTGTTAGTCACTTGGACAGACCACTGGCTAACTGCAAAATATTTATATACGGAGCACTTAGCCGCCATTAATCTCACGGCTTACATTCTCTGGGTTATCCCCTGTATTTTCGGCATCATTGGCGTAGGAGCCACGGCTTTAGTCGCACGTTATTTCGGAGCAGGAAAATATCGCGATGCCTCTTTCGTGACAAACCAAGCCATCTTGTTAGCACTCACGATGCTAACAGTAATTACAACAATCGCCTGGTTGTATGCCGACTCATTAATCGCGATCATGCAACTACCGGATGACGCGACGCAGGCTGCAATTGTCTATTTTCGGATTGTCATTCCTGGAATACCGTTTGCCATATTACACATGATCAGCAATGCGTGCCTGCGCGGTGCCGGAGACATCATGAGCGGCTTCATCACTATGTTTATTGTGAATGTGGTCAATGTAATCTTGAGCTTGTGCCTAGTCACTGGTTATGGACCCTTTCCAGAATTGGGCTGGGATGGTATCGCCTATGGAACCGCAATCGGCTATATGGTTGGTGGCACCATCATTATCGGCTTCCTTGTTAAAGGCCGATTTCATTTGAAATTACACCTCTCCCAGATGAAACCCGATTGGGATGTCCTCTCGCGTTTACTTAAAATTGGTGTGCCCGGTGGCATCGACATGATTTGTATGGTCATGTTTCAAATGTGGTTTCTAACTATCATCAACAGCCTCGGATCTGTCCAAGCAGCTGCTCATGGAACAGCCATCCGCATCGAAGCGATGGCCTACTTACCTGGGCATGCGTTTTCAATCGCAGCTACCACCCTCGTCGGTCAATTCCTTGGCGCTAACAGACCGGATCGCGCCACCCGCAGTATTTTGCTGGCGTGCGCGTGGGGGGGCACGTTAATGATTGGAGCCGGAGCAGCGTTTTATTTCGGTGCTGAAATATTAACTGGACTGTTCATCGGTGACAACACTCGCGAAGCAGTCACATTAGCCGCCCCGCTGATACAAATCGTCGCCATCAGTATGCCCGCGCTGGCAATCGTCATTATCATGACCGGTTCGCTGCGGGGTGCCGGTGACACCAAATGGCCACTGCTGTTCTCAATTATCGGCTTACTAGGAATCCGAATTCCATTAGCGTATTACTTATGCTGGGAAACAATCAGCATTCCCTTTACCGATATAGTGCTGCAAGGGATGAATCTGGGCGTGCGGGGAGCATGGTACGCCATGGTTGTTGACATTTCCGTTCGCAGCGTGCTGGTCTTCGCTAGGTTCCTGCATGGCGGCTGGAAAACTATTCGCGTCTAACCCTTCCAGCATTATAGCTGGTCCCGCCGACCAATCACTTTCACCAATGCCGCCCGCAATTCTCGCACTTTGACTGGCTGATGCAATAACGAGTGCAAGTCACTTAGTCGAGCTTGGCTAGCAAAACTTGCTTGATGTTTTTCAACAATAATCAGCGCAGGTAATTTGCTGGTTACATGGTCATCATCGAGCTGATTAAACACGTTTATCGCCGATTCACCCAATTCGCCCGTACAAAATACGGCGCAATCAAATTCACCCGGAGAATCCTTCAAACGCTGAATCGCCCGTTCAGCATTGGACACGAAGAGCACTCGGTATCCACGCTTGCCCAACTGTACCCGCAGCAAGTTTTGCATCGTTTGCCGTGAATCGACAACCAAGATTGTCTTGTTTTCGCCCTCTTGCTGAATCACTCCGCCCCGAACATTATCATCTGTTGATTCACCATCCTCAGTTGTCTCCGTAATCCGCTGCAACAAGACAGTATCCGCATCTTTAACGGCATCGAGATCGGCAATCAGCGGATCATAATTTGGATATCTCATTGCTGGGTCAAATGCCAAGGATTTATTGATGATGCTAATCACCGCATGCGGCAGCCCTTTCACAAATTTTCCCAACGGTGGGATATCACGATATCTCTCGACATGCAACCGCTGCATACGATCTCGTGTTTCTGCCAACGGCGGCCGCCCAGACAGCATGTGGTACAACATACAACCAACAAAGAAGATATCACTGCGAACATCATTACGCGGCACATTTGTAGCTCGCTCTAATCCTGCGTAGTCAATCGAGCGGGGGTTAGGAGCGTTCGCGAATTCTTTATCATCTTTCGGGTTAATCATCGAAGCCAACCCAAAGTCGGCCAACTCGGCTCGCCCCTTACTGGAAATCAAGACATTCGATAGCTTCAAGTCGCGATGGGTCATGCCGTTTTGCAATGCATAATTTAATCCTTGGCAGATATTGTTAGTCAACTCAATGGCCTCGTTGAGTTCCAGATGCTTGCGTAGCTTCAAGAAATCTCGCAGATTTTGGCCTTCGATAAAATCCATCACCATGTAATACCGACCACGCCACGAATCGACATCGTGAACTCGAACAATGTTTGGATGTTTTAGCGGCATCACCATCCGAGCTTCACGCATAAACTGCTCAGTTGCACCTAGATCGTCGCTATAACGCATGCGCAAAACCTTGACCGCACAGACTCGATTATTCTCGGTATTTACGGCTCGGTATACTCGAGCGAAAGTCCCTGTTCCCACAAGATAGAGAATCTTATACTTGCCGTAAAAGTAACCGTCTCGTTTTTTGGTCAGCAATCGTTCTAGCTGCCAATTGGTAATCAGCTCTTTACGTAGTAAGACACTCGTAAATTTACTCAATTCAGTGTCTGCACCTCCAGCCTCATTGAGGGCTGCGTCAAGTTGAGGGACTTCCACAACTCCTGCTTCGGTGCAGCGGCGTACAAGTTTTTGAGGGCTTATATCCGACATTAAGAAGTCTCTAGAGAACCATGATTATGCTATTGCTACCCTAATTCACCTTTTCACCATTATCAGCCATTCGATTGAGAAAGTCACGCTCGAAAATAAAACTTGAAACTAATAACAAGCGGGCAGTTTATTGGTGGGTCGATAATATCCAGGGAAACTATTACCGTGCTAAATCATCTCTTTCGCGGCGGGTTGCCTCTAAATCTAGCAATACGTACTGCAAATCAACTCGTAATTGATCTAACGTTTCACGTAACTCGGCAATAATCCATTTACGTCCCTCAGCCTGAATCTTCAAGGCGGTCACAACAACTGATAGCCGATCCGCAAATTCACTAGGTGCGTCGTTAGATATCTCGTCTAACCGCTCAATTAAGGCATTAGGACTTTCGAGCTTCAACAATAAATCAAAATCCGGAATCTCTCGCATTACCAATTCTTCATACTCTCTCTGTTATTTCACCTCAAACCACGTCAATAAACAGCCTATACAGCCACACACTTCAAATGATAAGCATATGCACTTTAATTCACGCTAAATATAGACCTATCGATCAACCAAACAACTTACATGCTTAATCTTGGAGTTAAGCGGCTCGTTGTCTGTTTTGGGCTAGATGAAAAATTAAATCAAACATAAAATCCGTGATACGTAAATCGCAAGGATACGATTAAAACTATTGTAAAAAACGATAGTTTTCGACAATTACGTGATATTAATAAGAAAACAGCTATGGATAGCGCCGAGGTCGTGCAGATTTCACGATATCAACACCGACACGCCCAACGTGGGTATCATGATCACGCTGCTCATGGTTTTCGCTTATGGCTACTCTGCGCTCTGTTAATCTGCGGTCTGTGCCGTCCAGTAGTCGCACAGTTTTCAGACTCGTTTGAAACATCTCAAACCAAATGGTCATTGCTCAAAACCGATGGCCGAGTGGTCAGCACAGCACACGGTAAAGACACCCGTGTGTATCATCATGGATCGCAAAGCGAACATATCCAATTAGTGAGTGGGCTAGCAACTTTCATTCACTATCGTTACGTCACGCCGCGCGTGAAACTCATCGATGAAATAAATCCGTCTCTTTGGGTTCGAGCAAGTCGTAGCCCCATCCAATTGATTGCTCAAGTCGTGCTACCGAGATCCATCGATCCACAAACTGGGCAACCACTTGAAATAATGATCCGCGGTGACAGCTATAACACTCCATTACGTTGGCAAAAACTCACCATCACACGCATCCGTACTCGATTGCAAAACCAAATTCCCAGTTTACGATCACAATTCGGTTCGCAAGTTGACGGTCGGCAAGCATATATCAAAGCGGTCATACTAAACGCCTATAGCGCGCAAGGGTCACTGGATTTGTGGATCGACTCTTTCCACATGCAAACGCCCTACGTTGGTCCCACTAATCCCGTTGAGCTAAAAACCGCATTGGCGAATTTCCAAAGTCCTCAAACAAGTCCTGCACCCAACACACAATCCCACGCCAACCGAGTCGAAATCAAAGATTCGATATTACTCGTAAACGGAATCCCATTTATGCCTCGTATCATCGAGCATAATGGCGAATCATTGGCATACTTGCATCAATTGGGATTTAACACAGTCGCCCTCAAACATTTCCCTACACACCAACAACTCGAAGATGCTTATCGACTTGATCTAAAATTGATTGTACCTCCTAACCTCAACGCGGAATTGAGTCCAACGGCCAGCACCAAACCAATACTCAATTGGAACCTCGGACAGCATCAACGAGAATCGACCTTAGAAACACTTCAAGCCGCTAGTGAATTAATTGAAACGCTTCCTGCGGAACTCGCCCGACCAACCGTTGTCACAGCCGCTCATCAATTCAAGCAAGTCAGTCGTTATGCCGACCTCGTCATCCTTAACTGGCAACCACTTCATAGTAGCCTTACGCTTGAGCAGTCATCAAACCAAATCACCCAAGCCATGAATGAATTGAGGCGTGGCACGCCCTATTGGATTTCCATTGCCACACAAATTTCCCCAGTTCTATTGCAACAACAATATTCCATGATTCAATCTCAGTCTGCTAGGCAACCTTCTCAGCCGACTTCATTTCAAGGCCAAACCACGATCAATTACGACCAACTGGCTATGGTCACGCACCGCGCATTGGCTATGGGCGCCCGCGGTATTCATTTCCAGTCGTTCTCGCGACTCGACCGAACCGACAAGGAAACGATATTACGAATACGAGTGCTAGAGCGTCTCAATCGTGAATTGCAACTTATTGAACCATGGGTAGCCGGTGGCACATCCACAGGGGTCGTCAACTCACCTCTGGAGCACCATACGGTCTACATGACCAAAACAGGGCGAACTCGATTGGTCTGGCTATTTAATCGCAATGACCATGAGCAAATCGTCACGCGGCCAAACGATGATGAGCTTATCAGCTTTAATGTGCCGGGGGTTCCCCTAACGTACTTACCCTACCATGTTAACTACTCGGCCATCCACCGCATCCGTACTAATCGCGGATCCAATAATCGCATCGCCGTGACTCCGACAGCTCCATATTCACTTGTCGTCATGACGGCAGACCCACTTGTTAGGGATTATATCCAACGACGAATCTATCTAAATCGACAGCGGATACTGCAACTAACGTATGACATCCTACAGTTGGAGTTGTCGCGAGTGCAGTACTTACGTACATTTGAGTCAAGTACCGCAGTGTCACTCACCGACACGTTCAACCAAGCGACTGCTGCCCATCGCAGTTCCCGAAATGTCGTCGCCACGAATCAATGGGATGTTGCCTATCAGTATTTGACCGGAGCGGAGAATAGCCTGCGAAAAATTCGCTTTCGGGCCTGGCAAGCTCTCAATCAATATGATCATAATCTCGTCTCCAACCCGTTGAGCCTGCATACCAGTACATTTGTGCAATCCGCATGGACAACACTAGGGTTACAACAATCAACATGGTCACCCAATCTGCTTCTAGGAAGCAGCATGGAAGACTTGAATCAAATGCAGCGGGGAGGATGGAAACATCACCGCGACCCCAATCACTCTGTCAAGTCGCTCGTCGAAATCACTTCTCACAATCCTCGCGAAGGCAATCGGTGCCTACGAATCCAAGCGTGGCACAACCCTAATCTCGCCGCTAGCTCGCTGTTATCTGCTCCCGTTTGGATTAGCAGCCCTAGCGTTGCCGTACAAGCTGGCGACGTATTACGAATTCATGGCTGGGTAAATATACCAGCACCATTGAAACATCAAGGGGATGGCCTTGTCATTTATGATTCCATTACGGGGACCGTCTTAGCCGATCGGTTTCATCATACCGCCGGCTGGCAATCCTTTACTTTGTATCGCGTAGCCGACAGCGATGGAGACGTTACTGTTTCATTTGCGCTGATGGGATTAGGTGCAGTGAATATTGACAATATCAGTATTCAAAAACAAATCTCCAACCGCAAGCCATCAACACCTCCTAATCCCCAAAATACCTTCCTACAAACCACGGCCACACCCTGAAGTAGTCTTCAACAACCTTAAGCAAGCTCAGCAATCCAGTCTGAAACAGCTTCCCGTCGCGAGTCGCTATTCAATACTTAGCAAACCACTCGCCCCGACTGCCAGTCATGAATGAAAACGAGGAATAGATCTTTCGATGAATACCGATCCTCTCCATGATCACGCTCTACAAATCTGGGATGCAGCCCTAGCAGCGGTAGACAGTGCCACTTTGGTGCGGCAAGCCATTCACGTTAACACGCAACAAGTCCACGTCGGTTCCACTACAGTCGCATTGAACGCCGTGGAGAGGGTAATAGTTGTCGGAGCGGGTAAGGCAGCTGCTGGGATGGCTCGCGGAGTCATCCAAGCATTTGAGAATTCTCCGTTGCAGTCACATATCACGGGATGGGTTAATGTACCGGAGGATTGCCTTAGCGAGTTGCCACAAATAACTACTCATCCCGCTCGAAGAGCCCAGTGCAACGAGCCCACGGTCGAGGGCATACACGGTACGCAGCAAATACTTGATTTAACCACCTCAGCCAACCCTCAAGATCTCTGCATTTGCTTAATATCCGGCGGTGGCTCCGCGTTGCTGCCTGCGCCAATCGCAGGAATTACACTCGACGACAAACAACAGATCACACAGCTACTAAGCAGCCATGGCGCCAATATCCAACAACTAAATTCAGTGCGGAAAAAGCTGAGTGACGTCAAAGGTGGCCGATTGGCTGCTCGCTGCAGTAGCCGTCATTTCGCCAGCCTAGTTATCTCCGACGTCTTAGGAGATCCGTTGGATCTCATTGCTTCTGGGCCAACCGTTATGGACACAGAGCCAATTGAAATAGCAATCGCCGTGCTGCGCCATTTTCTCGACGATCAGCAGCCCGTGGTGCAGCGCTGTCTCACCGCCATCGAGAATCACGTACCATTAGCTACTCTACCGTCCACCTATTCGGTAGATGTGATTGGTAACAACCGTACTGCTGTCGACGCTGCCGCTCAAGCCGCGACGAACCTGGGGTATGAAACAACACATACGGCGAATATAAAATTAGAAGGATTAGCTGAACATGTTGGATTTGAACTTGCTGAGTGTTCTCGTAAAATGACCTCTGCGGGTGGAAAACGTGCATATATTTCTGGTGGAGAACCCGTTGTCCAACTTGCCGACGCCAGCATCCGAGGCCACGGCGGTCGCAATCAACAGCTCGTACTAGCCGCATTGGCTCGGAAACTTGCCGACACCACGGCGCCGCAACAATGTATGCAGCGGCAGTTTATCATGTCTGCCGGCACCGATGGCGAAGACGGACCTACGGATGCCGCCGGAGCATTCATTAATTCCAATGTTGTTAAACAGTTTCTAGCATCCTCACTCGATCTAAAAAGTACGATGCAACGTAACGATGCGTACACTTTTTTTGATGAGCTGCAAGCTCTCATCAAGACCGGCCCTACCCATACTAATGTCTGTGACCTACGAATTGTCTTGAGCGAGTAGTTCTTATCAATCACCAAGCATTAAAAAAGGTCTGTTCGACAACAGACCTTTTTCATTTGTATGAGAAAACTCTCAGCTTGGAATCAGTCCCACCACCATTGGCCAGGAACTAGGTCCGTCAACACAGTATCGGCATGAACTTGTTGTACAGCGCCATCGCTGTCTTGTAGCAAGTTCTTAGGCAACAGAGCAGTCAGAGGTTGGATATCAACCCCACCGCCGATGGGAGTCATCAATGATGAGCCTTTCCAAACGGCATTCACGGCAGTTTCCACTTGCTTTGGTTCCGGATAGACTTCAACCGACAAAACGCTTTCGTCACCAAGAATACCTAGGTCCCAACTTGCTTTCCCGTAGAAATCTTGTTGCTGGATATAGGCCGCTGCAATCAGCATATCAATAAGGTTTCGCATTTGAGCGTAAACAGGAACCTGCTTCGCAAGGGCAGGATATTTAGTCGTAAAGGAGTGTTGAAATGCTTTGCTAGCACGATCAACTAGACCATTGCCGACCCGCGTTCCATCGGCTTGGACTAATTCATCCGCACCAACCAACTTAACACCTTCACCAATTAACTGCATGGCCAACTGATCTTCGCTAACACGTACGCATTCGTAATCCGGCACAAAATACCAACGTGCCATAGCGTTACGATTCACAGATGTCGGACTGGCTGATTGAATATAACTGTTAATCTTGACGGGTGGTTTTTCCAATCCAATTCCAATCAACTTCATCCGATAATCAGCTTCGACAAGAACTTGAGCGAAATGCGTTTTGGGTGAAATCCCTTCAATGGTCACAACCTGTTGCCCCAGACTACGTCGTAATCCTTCAACAAATGGTTGGGTATTTCGCGGATTCAACGAAGGTCCAGCTTGCACCAAATACTGTTGCATTCGCTTTAGGCCTTCTTGTGTCGGATCAATAGACACACCGACAGTTCGAGTTTGATCGCCGGCGGGACCAAAGCTTCGCAAGGCAACAATCAAGTCTTGCAATTCCATGATTGCTTTGCCTGATTGGATTCCGACTGGGCGTCCCGAAGGATCAACCGCATAACCTTCAGCAGGGCCAGCGATAACAATATCACCAGTTTCTGGATAATAGAAAACATAATCAATTGAAGTTAAACCAGCCAAGTAACGCATGTCACCGGGAACTCCTTCGCCAGTTTCCATTCGGCGAACAATTTCTGCTTCCAATCGATTCAACGAAATTTTTCGGATGGGACTGACTTGGGCAATAACGGGATCAAGCTGCTGGCGTGCTGCTTGGATTCGTTGCATTGTAAGACGGTTATCAAAACGTTTAACCTGCAAGACACCCTGAGGTGTAATCACAACACCGGCACCGCCAGCGCCACCGGCACCCATGCCGCCGCCCATGCCACCGCCGCCCATGCCACCGCCGCCCATGCCGCCGCCCATGCCGCCGCCCATTTGACCGTGAAGTGCAGGGGTGAATGTCATCAGTCCAGCAATAACAATCAACGACACTATTTTCCGAATTCGATTTGTCGATAACATGCTTTTGTTCCTTGCCTCTGTATCCAAGCTCAAGTTAGATAATCAAAAAGTTTTTTCTGCGTTAAGCGTCCATCAATAAATAGTTCCCAACCGTGGATCGCTAGAGTATTTTCACTCACAAATAGCGAGATAGCCGCCACTTATTACATCGAAATTACTACTACTTGATATTAGTTCCACAGCCCCTAGAAGGCAAGAAAATAAAGATAAATAGCTGGCAACAACCGTGCAATTGTACTAATAGGCAATGTTGACACTATAACCGCTATAACCGGTACAGTTTGTAATCATGTAATTGCAATTCAACCCATATTTCATGCGCGCTTATTCGAGCGTATAGGCGAAAAATCACTGCTGCTAATTACCGCTCCAATAGCGTTAATGGATTACGGCGCTCAATTAACGGCATGGCAACCTGACCTCGCTGGCGATGCGATTCAAACGTTGCTGCAATCATTTCAATCGTGTGCCGAGCTTCATAGACATTACATTCTGGTAAACGATCTTGTTCAATCGCTTGCAAGAGATCTTGGCAAGCAACCACATTTCCTGCGTGTAATGACAAATCCTTCAACGGCTCCGATTTACCCACACCAGCGGAACTAATCGGTGTCCATGTTTTCCCTGAACGACCAGGACACCATGTCGGATCATCTAGATAATAAGCTTGTGGCAAGAAGCCGGTCTGAATCTCTACCACCCCACGACTACCATAAATCTGTAACGCAAACCTAGCGCCATTCCCTGCTTCGCGAGCCGAAGCAAAATATCCCGCAATATTGTCTTGCATACCATACATCGCCGTGATGGAATCGGCAGCCAACGGGCCAATGCCCTCTTTACCCGGTCCCACGTGTTCTTTGGTAATACGCTTGCCTTGCTGGGTCGCTTGGGCCATACACCATTGACTGTCACCACCGAAATATTGCATTAGATTAAAAACATGCGATCCGAGCACCCATAAATCTTCACCACCACCACGCCGATCTTCCTTGCCACGACCGCGCAATTCTAACACGGTACCGATGCCGCCATCCTCGATTAGATTTCTAATCACTGCAAGTTTTGGACTGTATCGAGTCTGATGGGCAATCGCCAATTTTATGTCATTTGACTCGCAGGCTTTCACCATTTCATCAGCTTCTTGCAATTCTCGACAAAATGGTTTCTCCATGTAGATATGAAGTTTCCGTTGCGCACACGCTAGCACCATTTCGTGATGACGGTCCACCCACCGTGGACAAATACTTACAATATCCAATTGCTCATTGGCTAACATTTGACGGTAATCGGAATACCCCTGCGATGCGTTTAGCCGCTTCTTAGCTTGTTGTAATCCAGCCGGATCTGGGTCCGCAACGGCGACCACGGTGCACCCTGCTATATGTCCCCATACCGTATCAACTCCATGACCATAATTACCTTGGCCAGTATGCCCGATGACTCCAATTCGATATTCAGCCATAACGATACCCAACGTCCCTTTTATGTTTGATTCGGTGCACGGTTAGTGAAACATTCCATATAGGTTATGATACACATAAACAAACAGGTGCAGTCAACTCGTTAAACAAATCATGTCTTCAGATTCCAGCACAGCAACGGGCAATGCCACTTCCGCTCCCCTTCCACAGGAATCATCCATCGCAATTGTCGGTGCTGGGATTACCGGATTGTCCGCTGCTTATTATCTGCAACAACAACGACCAGATCTAAATATCACCCTGCTGGAATCAAGCGACAAGCCGGGTGGAATCTTACAGACTGTCGAGCGAGATGGCTTTTTGGTTGAGCTTGGACCAGATATGTTTACGACTCGAGACAGCGAAGCGTTTGAATTGTGCGGCGAACTCGGAATTGAAGATCAATTAATCAGCACCAACAAGAATCACCGTGGTGCTTACATCGTCTACCGTGGCAAGCTATGCAAAATGCCATTGGGTTGGACAATGATGACACCTACACGCATGGGCGCGATTCTAAAAACGCCTTTGCTAAGTTGGAAAGGGAAGCTGCGTGTGTTCGCGGAGGTATTCATTCCTCGGAAAAAAAGCGGCGGCGATGAAAGTCTGGCCAGCTTTACAAGACGGCGATTAGGACAAGAAGCTCTCGAACGTATCATTCAACCGTTGATTTCAGGGATCTATACCGCTGACCCCGAAAAACTCAGTATGCAAGCGACACTTGCAGATTTCCTTGCCATGGAACGAACTGGAAAAGGGCTCATACGAGAAGGAATCAAACAACTACGCAGTCAGTCGTCACAAGAATCCTCAACCGGAGCACGATATGGAGCATTCGTCGCTCCTAAATACGGCATGCAGTCGATCATTGCGGCTCTGACCAAACAACTCAAAACCAACACGCTCAAACTTGGACAACGAGTCAAGCAGTTGGAATTCAAGAACGATGCGTGGCAACTAACAATCGAACAAGATACTCAGGGCACGACAACCCGTCAATTTGATCGTTTATTATTGACGACTAGCTCTCAAATCACGGGTAGACTTTTACAAGAATCCTACCCTGAACTAAGCAAACTGATTGCCGATATCCCGCTCGCAGGCGCCGCCATTGTAACCATGGGCTATCGTTTTTGCGACATTGATCATCCACTTGATGCCTTTGGTGTAGTCGTTCCCCAAACGGAAAATCGTCCGTTAATCGCAATTAGCATGGCGAGCCAAAAATTTGCGGGCCGCGCTCCCCAAGATTCGGTCCTGTTCCGTATATTTGCTGGCGGTGCATTGCAGCCTGAAGTGCTGCAATGGGGCGAAGACCAATTAATCGAGTCTGCCAAACAACAACTTCGTGAATTATTAGGCGTCAACGGTAAGCCAATCTTCACCCAAGTCGCACGCTGGGAAAACAACATGCCACAATACCACGTGGGGCATGTCGAACTCGTTGACAAGATCGAACTAGAACTTAGTAAAACCCCCAACCTTGAAATCGCTGGCAATGCCTATCGCGGTGTGGGAATACCCCTATGTATCCGTAACGCCAAATCTGCAGTCAAAAGGCTGATTGGATAATACCGAATAATTGGTTTTGATTAACTTTAATTTTCATGCGCTCTCACTCAACGACGACAGCGGTGGGTTTCTCTAATCCATTGATTTTAGCCGCGAGAATAAAATCATTGACACTAAGCCCACCGATGGTATGGGTCCAAAGTTCAAGAGACACGTTGCGATAACCTTCAAGATGCAGGTCCGGATGATGGTTTTCGATTTCGGCCAACCTCGCGACCCTATCGAAAAATGCTAATCCTGCGAGAAAATTCTTTGCGGTATAGTCGCGGCGAATTCTTTGGCCATCGCATACCAAATACCAATCCTCCACATGCGCCAATTGAGCGAGTGCTTGCTCCGCTGAATAAAGTGCGGTCTGTCCCTCGCATGGCCTGCAGTGACCTTGAAGCAACTGTTCCGTGGACTGGATTTCCATCTGCCTTTTCCCTAAATCGTCTGTAACTTGGGCTTGGGATTTTTCTTCCGTTCTTCCGCCTTGTTCTCTCGCCAGGGCTTCTTCTTTTTGTAAGACTCTAACTCTTGCTCCAAGGTTTCTTTAATATCCTCGGTCGCCAACTCAACCGCTTTTTGAGACCACTTGCGAGCATTGCTCCAGTCACGACTTTCTGCGTAAGCCGCTGCGAGCGTACTCAGGATATGAGGTTTTTCATAATCTGACGCTTCGCAAGCTTCAAGTGCCAACTTAACGGCTCGCTTGCCATCACGGACCGATGCCTCTGTCGAAGTCGCCAGTGTCCAAGCAAAGTTATTCAACAAGTTAGGATACTCTTTGTTAATTTCATAGGCTCGTTCATAATCTTCGATTGCTTTGGCATGTTCACCCATCGATAAGTATATATCAGCCCGGGAATAATAGGCGAGCCAGCTTTCGTTATTCCCCTGAATCGCCACATTAACGTGTTTGATCGCGTTTTCAAATTCCTCTGCCATCGAATAATCCATGGCAACACGCAAACGCATTTGCTCGTCATTAGGAGCAAACCGCAGGATAACTTCGAGTATTTTAGCAGCCTGTAAATAGTCTTCCCGCTGCTCAAACACTGCCGCACGCAACAGATAAAGCTGGGGAACGTTCGGATTGATTGCTTGGACGCGATCTAAATCCGCATTGGCTTCCTCTAACTGATCGTCGGTAAGATAAATTGTTGCTCGCAACAATAACGCCACAATACCCTTTGGATTAAGCTCAATCGCTTTTGACAAATCAGCCAAAGCTTTTTCACCATCTTCTTGCATGATATAAATCCGCGCTCGCAGTTCATATCCCGTGCTGGATTCCGGCTCCGTCTTAATCGCCTCGTTCGCCAATTTGATTGCTTCCTCAAAGCGTTGCAACCTCCCAAGTGACTCCGCCAACGAGCCCAAGGCATCAATATTGTCATCATCAAGTTCAATCACCTTACGCAAATCTTTTGTCGCTTCATCAAGTTTTCCAGCCCGTTGGTAAACTCCTGCTCGTTGACGATAAATCATCGGATTCGTCGGTGCCAATTCAATCGCTTTGTCCAAATCGGCAATTTGCTGCTCCGTTTTTTCTTGTAATCCCGATCTTGCCATTAAAGCTTCGGCCTGTTTCTCTTTGTCTTCGGCAAAAGACTTTATAGCAGCCGAAGCCGCTTTTAATCCTTGCTCTCGATTACCTTGAGGTAGCGTCTGTAATTTAGCGGTCAACAGATGAGCTTCACCGTTTGTCTCGTCATAGGTCAAGAGTTTTGTCAGATCTTGTTGGGCTAACTGACGCATCTGTGGCCATTGCTGCGGAGGTTGGCCTGACAGAATTCGTTGGGAAATTGCTTGGGCACGTTGCATCAACGTTGATGTGATCAACTGCAGAGCAAATTCAGTATTCCCTTCCCCCAATCCCTTTTCAAATGCTTGTTCAACCAAGGAGATGACCTTCTCCAATTGCTGAAAATTCATCGCGCCAATTTTTGCTTCGGTGGCTTGATCTAATAAACTCTGGCCAGGGTCGTCGGCATACACGGGTACTATAAACGTCGCTGTCAATAGTACACATGCAATGGTTGCTCCACACTTCATGGATTCTCTCCTGAGTTTAAATAAAAATGCTCTTGTGATCCCCTTAAGGAATCAGTTTATATTTTTCCGCGTCCAATTACCATCAACACACCGCCATAATTCACCGTTAAGATTCTCATCACGCAACGATGCGGGTAACCGGTCATGACGAACATTATCGTAACATTGTAGCATCGCAAATCGCAAAAGAGATCCGGGAATTCCGACTGCGGTAAACCCCGGATGCCCCGTCGCTGGGAAGGGGCCGCCATGATTCATCGCCGCACTAACAGCTACGCCTGTGGGCATCTTGTCATTTAACATACGGCCCACTTTGGATTGTAAGTTTGCAGCGATTTGGTCATAGGCCGCATCATCACTACCGTCTGTCGCCGAATAAATACAGCCAGTTAAATTACCTTCAAAACAGGCGATGACAGCATTAACTTCATCCATAGACTCGGTGACGACTAATAATGAACTATTTCCAAAAGCCTCTGTTTGCATCGTTTCCGGATCGGCAATAAATTGCTGCGCGGTTATTTTGAGCAACGTATTAGCATAGCAATACCGATCACTGTCGGCGGGCGTATTGCCCACAACAATCTCTGCGCCCGCGTCCACGAGAATTTCCAGGTTAGATTCCAAACTACTTTCCACGCCCGACGACAACAATGTTCCCACGGGAGCTTCTGCAAATTGTTCACTAAGAGCGGCAATAAATGAATCCGTAGCGTCGCTTTTAAGCACGACCACCAAACCCGGATTCGTGCAAAATTGACCGGTCCCCATCAAACAACTACCTGTAAATTCCGTCGCGATTTCCTCATGCTGCTGCTCCATCGCTTGTGGCAGAATTACAATTGGATTTACGCTGGAAAGCTCCAAATAAATCGGCTTACCAGCCGCATCCGCTGCTGCCTTTAATTGCAATCCAGCATGGCGACTGCCGGTGTAACCGGTGGCGCCGATGCGAGCATCTGCCACCAATCGCTCACCGTCGGGATGACTCGTGCGATAAATCAACTGCACCATGCCCGCTGGCATTCCCGTACTCTGTGCGGCTTGATGTGCACATCGAGCAAATAACTCGGTCGTACCAGGGTGAGATGAATTAGCTTTCGCAATGACGGGATTGCCCGCAGCAATGGCGGACGCAAAATCACCGCCAGAAATACTGCCAAATGCCAATGGGAAATTATTCGGCCCGAAAACCGCAACGGGTCCAATCGCACCATATTGGGATCGGATGCCGGCATTGGTATCAATCGTTGGCACAGACCAGTTGCCGGTTCTCGCAGCGTTGGCTGCTTGACGCAGTTGGTCCGTCGTACGGGGTAGTTCAACGCCGGCTAGCCGAGTCGGTTTCGGATATGCAGTTTCCGCATGAGCCATATCTACAATCGCATCAGCATTGTCTTCAATCTCCGTTGCATAGGTTTCTAAGAACTCGGCTATCTGTCCGCCTGAAATGCTTCGCAGACCAACAGCCGCCTCGGCAGCTGCCGTCAAGGCTGCGTCACAATCTTCCCATGTACTTACAGGATATTCATTCGCGAGCGGCTCACGAGTCGCTGGATTCGAAGCTTGAAAAGAATTGTTGCTGTTTGCATCGCGCCATTGTCCGGCAATAAGTATCTGCTGCATTAAAAATCATCTCCTGTTGAATCACATTCTGGTGGGTGTCGCAAGTTGCTTGTATCGGGGTGCACGGAAAACTGTGTCTATGCTAGTTAACTATAAACCAGTGCCTTGGACAATCGGATTGGTTAAGGTTCCAATGCCATCAATTTTGATATTCACAATGTCGTCTGCTTGTAACGTAAAATCATTCGCTGGCACGACGCCTGTACCTGTCATTAACAATACGCCCTCGGGGAATTCTTGTTCACGGAATAAGAACCCAATAAGATCTTCAAAGCTACGATGCATTTGGTCAACACCGGTGGAACCTTCAAACACTGCAGAACCCGCGCGCTCGATCGTCAAATAAATACCGATCTCTTCGCGACTGGGCATATCTTCCACAAGTGTAATGACTGGACCTAGTCCAGCACATTGCCGATAGACTTTAGCTTGAGGTAAGTACAAAGGGTTTTCACCTTCAATATCTCGGCTGCTCATATCATTGCCGATCGTAAATCCGACTAGGCGACCTCGGCTAGACACCACACATGTAATTTCCGGCTCGGGAACATTCCAGGAGGCATCATATCGAATACGCAGCGGCTGATTAGGTCCCGACACTCGGTTCGGTGTCGCCTTCATAAACAATTCTGGACGATCTGCATCGTAAACCAAATCATAACACGAGGCACTCGATTCCGACTCTTCCATCCGAGCCTTCTGGCTGCGCTTATACGTAACACCTGCTGCCCAAACCTCTTGTTGGTCGATGGGAGCTAAAAATTCGACTTCGTTTAATGCGAACGATCTTGCAGCGACTAAAGCCCTCGCCGTTTCAGCGGGATTATCGGCCTCCAGCACATCAGCCAAGCAAGTCAACGTAGAATCCGCAAAGCATAGTGGTCGCACGGTATCAACGTCGACGATCACAACCAGCTGCTCCGAATCGGCAGTAACACATTTAGCTAACTTCATTTAATCTCTATCCCTAAAAGATATTTTTTCTACTCGCTCCAAATATCGTTAAGTCGCCTAATCCAATTGCCGTGCATCATACCTTCAACATCGCTTTCGCTATATCCGCGTTTAGCAAGAAGATCAATCAACTTCCGCAAGTCCGCAATCGTTTCCATATCGTAGGGGCATTGTTCACGCCCATAACCACCATCAAGGTCCGAACCAATGCCCACATGTCTGGTATTACCCGCAAGTTGGCAAATGTGGTCGACGTGGTCGATAATCCGCTCGATATTCACTCCGGCAGTGTATGGTTGCGTCACACCACGCTGCCAGTCGGGTGCCATCATCCATGCATCAAAAGCCATACCGATCACAGCGTCCCGCTCGATGATTGCCTTGAGCTGCTCATCACTAAACTGCCGTTGGTGTGGAACCAACGCCCGACAATTCTGGTGACTCGCCCAAATAGGTCCACTGTAAATATCAAGCGCTTCCCAAAAGCCATCATCTGTCAGATGCGTAACATCCAAGACGATGCCTAATCGTTGCATCTCTAACAGTAAATCTTTACAACCTGCTTCTAACCCACCTTCGCTCCCGGTACCTGGGGCGTAACGACCGGGGCCATAATGGGCAGGTCCCAACGCCCGTAAACCATAGGCGTACGCTTTTTCTAGGTAGCCTAAGTTGATAATTGAATCGGCGCCTTCGAGGCTCAAGATATATCCAATCGGGAGCTCTGATGTATCCTCGGCTGTTTTCCATAAATCAACATGAGCATTGAGTTCGACCCGATTCGTGATTTGCGTCATCTGACCATGGTCTTCCATAACGCGATACCAAGCGAGTTGTGCTTGTGTTATTGCCCAAGCAATATCGGGGCTATTCCAGCCCGGCATATTGGTTTCAGGAGCCACGTACCGCCCGATTTGAGTTGCAATACAAACACCAATCTGGCCTTTGCGCATTTCATCAAGTGTCAAGATTCCCTTGCCACGGTCTTTGTAATCCAACATTTCAGCTTCGCGATCACGTATTTCCTGTAGTGATTTGGTCACATCACGGTTAAACTCAACCGCGTTCATGGAAATATCTAAATGTCCGTCAAATAATAACATTAGGTTTTCGGCAATTCCTTTCGCTTATAAAAATACTTCTTCACGAGCCGCTGCGGAGGCGCAGGCGAAATCAAACATCCGACGTAGGTCGCCAAAAATGACACAAACAAACCGACAATAATTGGATCCATGTTCATTAATAGGTGCGGTTTAAAGAAACTGCCGTTAGTAAACGCTCCTGCTAAATACATACTGAAGTGTGCCGCAAAGCCACACAGCATTCCAATCATACAACCCTGCTTATTGGACCGTGGCCAATACAGCATGAATACCATCGGAGCCAAGAAACAGGCCGCCAGACCACTTCCAGTGTAAACAATAATGTCTTGCAAGAACTGGGGTGGGTTAACCGCCCCCAACATCGCTGCTGTACCGACAATAATGGTCACCGCGTATGTCATTTTTTTGACCTTCGCTTCCGATGCATTCGGATTGATGTTTCGCTGGTAGATGTCTCGCACGACGGCCGAGGATATCATTAGCAGAAAACTGTCCACGGTAGACATGACTGCTGCAAAAGGCGCTGCCACTAACAGACCAGCTAGCCAGCCCACACCAACTCCTTCAGTCAAAAAGACTGCCATCGCCGGCATAATACGGTCGGACTCCAGCTCCATGCCAGGCATCAACAAGCGACTGCAGCAGAATATCATCACCAGCGGGAAGTAGATCAGCGTGTAATAAATAGCAACCGTAAAGATCGCTTTTTTTAGCGTGTCCGTATTCTTGAACGCCATCAGGCGGACATGACTACTCGGCTGCCCAGCACCTGATATTGCCCACATGAAGAAAAACGAAAATGCTAGGCTCAACGGTAAGAAACCAATGTCGCTATTGGGTGACGGGCCAGGACCTGTTACATACGTTCCTTTATGTTCGGGCGAACCACCATACTTATAGGGATTTTGCGTTAATCCAACTAACTGCAAATCACGAACTACCGTATAGATGTCCGGATTGTCCAATATCTGTTTAATGTCTGATGCATTCACCAACTCAATCATCTCGGTCGGTATCTCTGCTGCCGTCACCTGTTGACCTGCCACAATTTCGACATCATTTCCGGTGCGAAACAATCGCGAAGTACCATTATCACTCTCCGTGGCAATCCACGTACCTGCCACAATCAAACGATCCTTGTCAGAGGAACTGCTAACCTGCAACTGCGCATTGGTCGGCACCGGCGGAACAAGTTTGGACATCTCCTGTGTAACGTAGGCCATCCCAGTGGCATCATTGGAATCATCCTTGGCGGCCAAATCATTTACCATCATGATGGCTAACGGTAACATGATCAAAACACCAACCACCATCACGATCCCTTGCATGACGTCGGTCCAGACAACAGCGTGAAATCCGCCGTAAGTCGTATAGATAATCACCGCGATACCAAATGCTAGCAAGCAGATTAAGTACTCCGAATCCGTTCCTAAGAAACTCCAAGGTTCCATAACCGTGTGAAAAAACTCAGCCGCTCGATGAAATATTTCAACATCACTAAGCAGTGTTTTGAGAATCATGGCGCCCGCTTTGAATTGCGCGACCAGATTGAACACCATGAAAAACACGATCAGCACAACCGCCATTAAACCGAAGCGAGCACTTTCAAATCGATCGCGGAGGACATCAGGAACGGTGATCGAACCTGAGATTCTAGCAACTTGATTGATGCGTTTACCGAGCAATCCCATCGTACAAATAGGCACGACGACGTAGGCGCCAATCCACAACGCCAAAACCCATCCATGCGAATATATTTTGGACGGAAAACCCGTAAAGCTTCCACCCGAGGCACTCGTTGCCGCAAAGGTCAATGCGAAAGCCCAAACTCCTAGTCCGCGACTACCTAAAAAGTACTCACTAAGAAAACTCTTGCCCTTGAGCATCTGATTGGAAAACGCAGCAATGCCAAATACAGCGAGCGTGTAAAGTAAAAACGTGATGAGCGCGGCGTTGGAGCCTGCGGCCAGCAATAGTATTTCGGGACTCTGCATTATAATTAATTACCTTCCGCTTCGCTGGCGGCCAATTCCTCAGGAGAAACTCCTAAATCATCGTTTTTCATATAAAAAAAACAAAACCATACTGTGAACACGTCTGCCGCAATCCATGGCATCGCAATTCCCCAAACAACCCAAGACGGCATCCCAAATGTAATCGCAATATTTTCCGGGTCGGCAACGTTGTAACCGTTCAAATAACAATACGGTACGCACCAACAAAGTGCGGCTAACCAAGCACAAAAAATAATGCACGCTTCGCGGCGAGAATTTACAAAAGTCGGATCTAGTTCATCCGTATACAATTCCATTTCATCGTTTTCCGATGGCGAGTCACTTTGCATTAAGCAATGCCCCCTTTTGACGGTAATCCTCGTTAGTTTTCACCAGCGTTTAATTTCCTATATTTTACCGCCTAGAAACAGCACACCGCAACCACTCGCCTAAGATTGTCTTTCGACGTAAAATCAAAGAAGCGTTATTTGTATTCATTGCACTCAATCATTTATAACAGCCACCGATTCACTGCCAATAAAGGAGCAAGCCCGTGTCAGCAGATACAGCTAAGATCATGGATGGCAAAGCAATCTCGCAAGAAATTCAAACCGAACTTGCGAGTGAAACTGCTCAGTTCACGCAAGAGACGGGGGTAACTCCGTGTCTAGCCGCCGTTCTTGTAGGCGCGGATGAGGCGAGCGAAGTTTATGTGCGCAACAAACAACGTGCTTGCGAACGGGTAGGGCTCAGCAGTCAACTTCATAAGCTGCCCGCTGATACATCACAAAAAACACTGCTAGACCTAATTACTGAGCTTAATAACGACCCCCTAGTACACGGGATTCTCGTACAACTGCCGCTACCCGCCGGACTCGACAGCACTCAAATCCTCGACAGCATCAACCCCGAAAAAGATGTCGATGCCTTTCACCCAGAAAACGTTGGACTGATCTCTCAAGGACGCCCTAGATTCCTGCCTTGTACACCACACGGAGTCCAACAGCTACTGGACCGTTGCGGCATCGAACTTTCCGGAAAACACGTTGTGATTGTTGGTCGTAGCGAAATTGTGGGCAAACCCATGGCGATGTTACTGTTGAATCGCGATTCAACACGTGGACCGCAAGCGGCAAACGCTACGGTCACAATTTGCCATAGCCGTACAACTGACTTGGCGGCAATTACGCAGACCGCGGATGTACTCATTGCGGCCATCGGCAAAGCAAACTTTATCACGGCAGATATGGTCAAACCTGGAGCCGCTGTTGTGGACGTCGGTATTAATCGAACCGCAGAGGGGCTTGTCGGTGATGTTGATTTCGACGATGTCTCCACAGTTGCTCAACACATCACACCGGTGCCTGGTGGCGTAGGGCCATTAACCGTCACCATGCTGATGCATAACACACTGATTGCCGCTCGTATCCAAACATCCAACGCGGCGGTAGAATAGTTTATTCCATTGATATTCAGATAGAACACAGATCGAAATAAATATGTGCGAACAGGGACCTAAGCCCAATACCGTTGAAGTCCTCAAAAACGACAGTGATTACTTGCGCGGTGACATTGCTGAAGAACTCGTCGACGAGAATGATTTTTTTGGAAAAGGTAGCATCCAACTACTAAAGCACCACGGTACTTATGAGCAAGATGATCGCGATGTACGAGGTCAAGTTCGAGAAGATGGTTCTACGAAGCGATTTATTTATATGGTGCGGACCCGTATCCCCGGCGGCGTGCTAACAAGTGACCAACTACTTGCGGAATTGGACCTCTGTGATGAAGTCGGCAATTCCACACTGCGAGTCACCTCCAGACAAGCACTGCAACTGCACGGTGTGGTTAAAGCAGACCTTCGTAAAACACTGAAAAAAATTAACGACACGCAACTCACCACATTAGCGGCTTGTGGCGATGTCGCTCGTAATACGATGTGTTGTCCTGCTCCATACAATACAGCCAAGCACCAAGAAATTCAGCGGTTATCACAAGCTATCGCCGCACGTGTGAAACCACAAACCAACTCCTATCACGAACTGTGGCTTACCGACACCGAGTCCGACGAAAAAGAACTTGTCGGTGGAGCAACAACAAAGACGTCACTAACAGGGAACGGCGGAGATGCCATCGAACCGCTATATGGAAAACAATATCTACCGCGCAAATTTAAAATCGGTGTCGTCTTGCCTGATGATAATTGCATCGACGTCTATACACATGACTTGGGGTTAATCGCCGAAATCGAAAATGATGAGGTGGTGGGATATAACGTGCTTGTCGGCGGTGGGCAGGGACAGACGCCGAGTGCTGCTAAAACGTTTCCAGCACTCGGTAAAAAGCTGTGCTTCGCCACTAAAGAAAACGTCCTCGATATCGTCCTGGCAGTTGTCAAAGTCCAACGCGACCACGGCAATCGAAGCGATCGCAAAGTCGCACGCCTAAAATATCTCATCCATGACTGGGGGATGGATAAGTTTAAATCTACTGTAGAGCAATATCTTGGCACGACCCTGCAGCCAGTTAGGGAAACCGATGTTGTTGAACACGACGACCATATGGGCTGGCACGCTCAAGGTGACAGCCAATGGTTCTATGGATTGAATATTGAAAATGGTCGCATCCAAGATACGCAAGATTGCCAATTGAAAACGGCGCTCCGCAAAATCTGCCAACAACTAAAACCAGGCATTCACCTTACCGCCCATCAAAGTTTGTTGTTCACTAACATTGCGGAAGCTGATAAAGAAACACTGGAACAGATTCTCGTCAGCCACGGTGTCCGCTTGAGCGAAGAATACTCTAACGCTCGCCGTTGGTCGATGGCCTGTGTTGCTTGGCCAACATGTGGCTTATCCATCACCGAAAGTGAGCGAGCATTGCCCGGCATGATTGACGAACTAGAGGTCGCTCTAGAGAGAATGGGTCTTGCCGAGGAAAAGTTTACGCTCAGAATGACTGGCTGCCCCAATGGTTGTGCCCGCCCCTATAACCCCGACATTGGCCTAGTAGGTCGCGCCAAAAATAAATACACCCTGTTCGTTGGCGGTACGCGTCTGGGGAACCGATTGGCATTTATCCATCGGGACATGGTGTCTAGCGAAAATGTTGTTCCCCTGATCGTCAAGCTGTTTGAGTTTTTTAAGACAGATCGACAACAAGATGAAACCTTTGGCGACTTTTGCAACCGTCAAGGTAATGAGACGCTGTTAGCCTTCACTGACTCAACCGCATCCAATTAATCAATGAGGCTTCGGTTAGTGATGGATGCAATCATTTCAAGTCTGCAAAACGATCGAGTTAAAGAACTTGTCCGTCTCCGAGCACGCCAAGGCCGGCAACAACAACACCGATTCACAATTGATGGAATCCGTGAAATCGAACGAGCCCAGCAGGCTCAATGTACCTTTTTGGAAACCTACTTCTGTGACGCTCGCTGTAGTTCCTCTGACCACCTGTTAATCGCTACACTAACGAAGCAAGGTGCAGCAGCGATCGAAGTGACGGCCAGTATCATGGACAAGATCGCCTATGGTCAACGAACCCTAGCCTTGATTGTCGTCGTTGAAATACCTAATAGAGTTGAATTAGAATCGCTGGAAGTGAGCGACTCCGAGGTTGTGTTTGTGCTCGAGGGGATTGAAAATCCGGGAAATCTCGGCGCCATCGCTCGGACTGCTGACGCTGCAGGCGTCGCCGCCATCATTCTCGCCGATTCGGAATGTGACGTTTGCAATCCGAATGCAATTCGGTCGAGTGCCGGAGCAATTTTCCACTTGCCGATCGTCCATGATACAACTCAAAATATTCAAAAGTGGCTACAGAGCAATCACTTTAACACGTTTGCCACAATGGTAGACGGCAATTGCTGCTACTCCGAAGTCAATCTAACAGGGCGTACGGCCATCGTACTGGGTGCTGAAGCGATGGGATTAACAGACCTGTGGAACTCGTCTAATAGCCAAGCTATCTCAGTACCGATGTGTGGTATCGGTGATAGCTTAAACGTCTCGACAACCGCGGCCATCTTAGCCTATGAATCTCAACGACAACGCCACCCCAATACCCAATCATGAAAATCTGTGGCTAGCATAATAAATACCCTAGCAAGCGTTACGGGAAACGAATATATGTTCCGGCCCCCAATCGCAACGAAGACTTGCCCCTGAGTTGCATTTCTCCCGTAGATCCACCAGCACTGCAATGCCCAAAAATTCGATCTGCGAACATTGCCTCCAAATCAGCGGCACCCAGTCCGACTGTGTGAGAAGTCAGCAGCATAAAGCTACGTTGCTGCTCCGTGAGCTTGCTGCAGTTGGCCAACAGCTCCCCTAAATGTTGATTGATTTTCCAGACTTGATTTTTCGGACCATGGCCATAACTCGGTGGGTCGAGAATGACCGCGTGATACGTATTGCCTCGTTTTACCTCGCGCTGGCAAAACAATTGTGCATCTTCCTGGATCCAGCGGATTGGGGCATCTTGCAAACCACTGATCTTAGCATTCTCTCGCGCACGTTCGATAATGTTGCCCGCACTATCAATGTGCGTTACTTCAGCTCCAGCTACCGCGGCGGCTAAAGTGCTGCCGCCGGTGTAGCCAAACAAATTGAGCACTCGAAGCGGCTCGCCATACGCTTTGATGCCGCGCCGTACTTGCCGCATGAGCCACGCCCAATTTTTGGCCTGCTCGGGAAACACTCCAATA
>Ga0208879_1000325_pt1 | contig 49738 bp, 41 predicted proteins | sample Knorr_S15_td_Bot_FD_185605 | JGI IMG/M metagenome (GOLD analysis project Ga0208879, IMG submission 185605) | Marine microbial communities from Southern Atlantic Ocean transect - Knorr_S15_td_Bottom_ad_5009_LV_A (SPAdes) (version 2) | ecosystem: Environmental > Aquatic > Marine > Oceanic | place... | reverse complement strand
ATAGGGATATCAAGTAGTGTCATTATAAATGCCAAATCTCAACTTAGAACAACATAAAAGACTTTTTAATATAATTCGCTATGAATGGCAATTAGAAAGAATGAGAAAAGAGTTAATACAGTTTGTTTATAACACTATTACAATTCATTATAGAGACGATATTTTAGAAAAAATTAGTAATCTTTTTAATGAGCACACCCATCCAGCAAATGTGTTTTCTGAAATGCTAATAAAATAGAAGGTAGCGACAAACAACTAACTTTGGTTAAGTCTAGAACAGCAATTAATTATACACCGTGCTTTATGTCGTATTTTTTCTTACCAATCAATATCGTTTTCCATTAGTAGAACATTCGCTTGAAAATCTTCAATTAATTTATTCCAAGTTTTCCTAAAATCACTATTGAAATTTGATAGTACATTATAGTTGATCTTTTTCATAATTTTAGAAGTTGAAACACTTAAATTGTTTACATATTCTTCCAATGTTGGTAAATTAGAATTGCCTTCATTTGATATTTGATTTGATAATTCTTTTGCTGTCCCCTATTTTTCTATTGATTGTCCAGTTAAAGTTCCAACAAACCTTATGTAGGTAAGCTTATATTTCATTTTATTGTCCTTGTATTTAAGTGTAAGATTACAAACAAATTTGTATCGAATAGGCGACGTTTGTGTTTGACCAAGTTATTTTGTTTGAACCTTTGTATAAACATCAAAATACATTTCATCAACTAATTCAGAAGCAGTACTGTCAATTAAAAAATATTTGTTAGCATTTTTTAATATCAGATATCGTTTACTTATTTTAAATAGGTTTAAAAGCATTCTAAGCTTGTTTTTCAATAACACCTTCATTCCCAAATTTGTCTAATTATTCAAGCAATTGAATCGTAATTTTAACAGAGTATTTGTATTGTGCAGAGCTTATAAATATTGCAAAACTAAAAATTAATAATAGAACTATTTTTTTCATATCGTTTGACTTTAATGTGCTATTGTATACAGCTGCTTTTTTTTAATATGTCTTGTCCTGAAATACGGCTACAGGTTAAAATTGAATTAAGCTGATAATTTATATACCATATTTGGTGTTCTATAATCTAAAGATAAGTGTAATCTTATTTGGTTGTATAAATTAATTGCATTTTTTGCAGTTCGCTTTCCCTTTGAAATACTTGAATATTTGGTTCAGTTTACCCGATGTATTTTTAAGGAATAAAAACTGATTGTTTTTATTCCAATTTGCTCCTATGCGGATGAGCTCATTTTCCCATTCTATATTTTTAGGGCAATAAATACCTATATAAGCTACACCATTATGGTTTAGCGGAAATAACTTGACTTGATACATTATTCTATTATTTGAAGTTTATACCTACAAATTACTTAGAATATTATTGTTAATCAAGAGTTAAGCTTTAATAGTCGAAATATGTTATGAATTGTTGGAGCACGGACCTTTATTTACTAATTTTTTTTACGATTTACGTCTAACAACTATATTTTCATTCGAGCACTTGCGGTAACACTAGAGTCTGCAAAATCTTGGTTTTGGTATTTGTAATAACCTACAATCGCAATCATGGCTGCGTTATCTGTACAGTATTCAAACTTGGGGATGAAAACTTTCCAATTGTGGCTGTTTTCTCTTTGGATTAAAGCCTTTCTTAAACCAGAGTTGGCAGAAACCCCTCCCGCAATTGCTATTTGTGTGATTCCAGTTTTCTTAACGGCATTTTCAAGTTTCTCTAACAAAATGGCTATAATCGTCGACTGTATGGAAGCGCATAAATCAACTAAATTATGCTCGATAAAATCAGTATCCTTTTTTTGTTCCCTTTGGATGAGTTGAAGAATGTTAGATTTTAAGCCACTAAAACTAAATTCTAAATCTCCTACACGAGGTTTGGTAAACTTAAATGCTATTGGATTTCCTTGTTGAGCATATTGGTCTATTAAAGGACCGCCAGGGTACTGAAGCCCTAAAATTTTAGCACTTTTATCAAAGGCTTCCCCAGCGGCATCGTCTATGGTTTCACCCAATAGTTCCATTTTAAAATGCTCTTTAATCAAAACAATTTGTGTGTGTCCTCCCGATACGGTTAAACACAAAAAGGGAAATGCAGGAAAGTCCTGCCCCTCGTCTATAAAATGAGCCATTATATGCCCTTGCATATGATTTACTTCAATGAGTGGTACTTCTAAAGCCATGGATAATGACTTGGCGAACGAAGTCCCTACCAATAAGGACCCCATTAGTCCAGGGCCTCTGGTAAAGGCAATTGCATCGACTTGGTCTTTGCTAATATTTGCTATCTTTAAAGCTTGATTCACTACGGGAACAATATTTTGCTGGTGCGCTCGTGAAGCAAGCTCCGGAACTACACCTCCATATTTTTGGTGAACCTCTTGATTGGCAACAATATTCGATAGAATTTTAGCGTCTTTGATGACAGCCGCAGAGGTATCGTCGCACGAAGATTCTATTCCCAGTATGGTGATGCTTTTTTTAATCATAGGGCAAAAATAAAGAATTGTATTATCAATACAGGAAAAAACATAATTAAGCGCATTATAAAAATATTAGCCCTTCTATTTTTGGGCTTTCTGTTTGTTGTGCAAATCCCTACAGTGCAAAAACGAATGGCAAAGGAGTTTACCTCGTGGATAGCCAAAGAATACAAAATTCAAATTCAATCTGATAAAATACAATTAGGAATTCTAAGTGGTTTACAGTGGAATGATGTGCTTTTACTCGACAGCAATCAAGATACCTTAGTCTATGTAGAACAGGTGAAAATACAAGCCGCAAACCTTCGCTTTAATCACTTCAAAAAAGTATACCTTAAAGGATTTCAACTCAATTACCAATACGGAGATTCTATTAAAGATGCTGAGTTATATAGATATATAGAGCCATTTTTTAATTCTAAAAAGGAGTCTAATCGTCTAGTCATAGATAATTTTTGGATTAATGGCGCTCGTATTGATGTTGCAAGCGCGACTGAACAACGCTCATTTAGGAATTTGGATCTCTACCTAAGAGATTGTATTTTTAATACTGAGACTGCATTTGTGTTAAGTAATTTGCAGTGGGAGCAAGCCAAGGGACAAAAGCATCAGTTAGAAGCTAAGCAGATTCAAATCTCAAATCAAGGGAATACTATTGAGGGGTTGAGGTGGGAGAGTGGGAGCTCTTTAATGAAGTTAGATCTTTATCAGCAAAAGGATACTATGGTCTTAAATATTCACCAATTAATAGTTGATAAGTCCGCTATAGCTGGATTGTATCCTCTCTGGCCTACTAATTTACAGTTTGATTTAAGTGCAGACTTAAAAATATTAAGTGACAGTTTATGGACCAATAATCTTGAAATTGAGACCGATAAAGGAAGTGCATTTAGTGGTGCTTTGAGTATTGATAATTGGGATGAACTTCATAGTTGGAGTTATAATCTTCAAGCCTATAAGTTTGATCTTGTTGCCGATGAATGGATTTGGATAGAGCCTTTGGTTGATAATAATTACCTACTCTCTAAGCTCGGCTCGTTCCGTTCTCAAGCGACCCTTACAGGTACTATGTCAGATTTAAACTTGAATCTGTCGCTTAGCTCTGAGCAAGGGGATTTAGAGTCCGATTTGTTTATCAATATTTCCGATAGCCTTGAAGCGCCAGTTTATAAAGGAGATTTAACGTTAAAACACTTTAACCTTGCACCATTTATAGGCGATTTAAAATTTGGACTCTTAAATGCTGAGGTTTCCGTAGAAGGTAAAGGTTTTGATTTGTCGAATTTTGATACCCAAGTTCACGGTATCGTTAAATCTATTGCCATAAACGATTATGTCTATAACAACATCACCTTAGACGGACGCTTACAACCCAATCATTTTAAGGGTGAAGCTTTTGTTGTAGACGAAAACTTAGAAGTTGATTTTTCTGGGGAAATAGATTTCTCGAAAGAAAAACCCGTAATGGATTTTGTAGCTGATATTGTTGAAGCCAACCTGGTTAATCTGAATTGGTATGATAAAACTTCTGTTGCCACTCTATCAAGTTTGGTAGAAATGAATTTGGTTGGTGATAAATGGTCGAATATTGAAGGAAACATAGGAGTGTATTTTACGACTGTAGAAACCTATGATAATTACTATCACTTTAACGATATATATTTTAGTTCCGAAAAATTGGCAGCTAAAGATGTGCTTACCTTGCAGTCAGATTTTGCAAATGCAAACTTTGTAGGTAACATTGACGTCCCAAATTTATTCAACTCCTTTTTTGCCTATTTGTCCCCTCATTTTCCTTTGTTAAATAAGGGGAGTAATCAATTTCAGAACTTTGTGTTCGACGTAGAGCTCTTCAATACTTCGGCTTTAACGAATTTATTGATGCCTAAATTGAATTTGGGAGATGGCGCTAACATTTCAGGGAGTTTTAATAATAGAGGTGAGGGCTTAAGTATAAATATTGAAAGCCCTAATTTAGGTTGGGATAAATGGTTGTGGAGAGATTTGAAAATTAACTCTAAAGCTACTAGTCAACACTGGGAAATAGGTCTGACAGGAGCGAAACTAGATTTTAATGACAAGACCAAAGTAGAGAATATAGAAATTGATCAGGTGGGGAATTACGGCGACTGGCGCTATGCTATGGCATGGTCGAGTAGCGATTCGGTTAAGTTTGCTGGAATTGTGAAAGGTGAGGCCATTGTAAATGCTAAATCCATAGATATTGCTGTTGAGGAGAGTCAGTTTTATTTTGCCGATACCTTATGGACTCTAAATAAAAATTCTGGAATTCAATACACTAATAATAAATTCTCAACATCTATTTTCCTGAATACAGTCTCTCAAAATCTAGCTTTCGTGTTTAACGGAAATATGAAGGATAACACCATTAATATAGACGTGTCTGATTTTGAGTTTGAGAACTTATCTCCCTGGCTATCTAAGTCTAAATCGAGTATTGATGGTCGTTTAAATGGTGTTTTAAATCGTATTAAGAAGAGTAATAAGAAGCAGTTGAATTCTACTATTCATACCAATCAACTTATTGTAAATGACTATTTGTTTGGAGCTTTAGACTTAGATATTGATTTTGATTCTCAAAATGAAATTCAAAATATAAATGGAGTTATACATAAAAATGAACTTAAAGCCCTAGAGTTTATGGGTGCATATATGCCTAGTTTAGACTCAAATAATTTCAATATTGCCATGAATATTCATGATTTTGACATGAAGCATCTTAGGGCATATTTTAATACTGTGATTACAGATGTAGATGGAATAGGTGAGGGCTATCTTAATTTTTATGGAAATCTGCATAAGCCCCAATACGAAGGTGAATTAATCGTTGATGACGTATCTCTGTCGGTACCTTTATTGAATATCCATTTTAATGCAATTGGCAATTCTGTACTTCAGTTTAGCGACAGTAAGATCGGGTTTAATGATTTTGACTTTGTAAGTACCGATAAAAATGAAGGTATTGGTGTAGGTTCTTTAAGTGGAGATGTGTCTCATCATTATTTCAAAGATGTATCAATAGACTTGACTGTTGTTGCTGATAGTTTGCTGTGTTTAAATACCAATGCCTACAGAGATGAGGCTTATTATGGTAGAGCTATTGCTACAGGAGATGTTAGCTTTGTTGGACCCATAGAGGCTATTGCAATAGAGGTTAATGCTGTTACCGATAAAGGTTCGTCTTTGTTTATTCCTTTAGATGATGATGAGAGTTTAGATGAGCTCAGTTTTGTTCATTTTATAGAGAAAAATGAAAGTGTACATGATACTTTGTGGACCCTATCTGACCAGGTGACTAAATCCTCTCGATTTACTATTGACATGAATTTTGAGTTAAATGAAAATACTGAAACGAATATTATCTTCGATGAAACACTAGGCGATAAAATAAGTGCTCGTGGTATAGGATTTATAAATGTAGGTATTAATAGTGCTGATGAGGTATATATGTATGGCGATTACACCGTTACTGAGGGTGATTATCTATTTACACTACAGAATTTCGTGAATAAGAAGTTTGAAATTCAAAAAGATGCCAAAATATCTTGGGATGGAAATCCCTATAAAGCTCAGATGGATTTAACAGCACTTTACCGTGTTAATATAAATATGAGTGCTTTAAGTCCCGAGTATAATAGAAATAGTGATGTGGAGTGTAAGATGTCTATGGTTGGAGATTTATTACAGCCTGATATTGACTTTGATATTCAAATACCTAAAGGCGATGATTATATTAAACGACTCCTAGATGAGCGTACGAATACGGAAGAGAAAAAAACACAGCAGTTTTTATCACTCTTAGTATTAAATAGCTTTATGAGTACTGATGACTTAGAAAATACAGATGTTGATTATTTAAGCTCTACACTTTCTACAGGTGCAGAAATGTTGAATAATCAATTGTCAAATTGGCTTTCTCAAACAACCGATCGGTTTGATTTAGGTCTTAAATATCATCCTAAGCTAGGAGATACCCTAAGTAATAAGGAATTTGAGCTTTTACTTCATAATATGAAGGTGAATGATCGGATTACTTTTAATGGTAATATTGGTACGCAGCCGGCACAAAATACAACTCGTATTATTGGTGATTTTAAAGTGGAGTATCGATTGAGTGAAGATGGTAAACTTCGTTTGTTAGCTTTCAGAAATCTGGAGGAAAGTTTTCAACTTCAAGACGATGCAACAAATTACACCACTGGTTTAGGTCTGTTCTACAGAGATGAATTTTCTGATTTTTCTGATCTGTGGCATAGTTTCTTAGGAATGTTTAAGAGGAAGGGATAGTGAGTTTTACTCATAAAAAAAGGCTGCCTATTTTGGAAGCCTTTTTTTATGAAATTAATAGAGATTAAATTCCCGTATAATTTTGAGGGGTAATCGCTTTTAATTCTAACTTTAATTCGTCGCTAACATTTAAGGTGTCGATGAACTCCGCAATACTAGATTTTGTGATTGCTGAATTTGTTCTCGTTAAGCCTTTCAATGCTTCGTAAGGCTTAGGGTAACCTTCTCTACGAAGAATGGTTTGAATGGCTTCTGATACTACTGCCCAGTTTCTTTCTAAATCTGCTTGAATATTATCTTCTCTAATAATCAATTTGTTTAAACCTCTTAATAGAGATCCAAAAGCAATGCTAGTGTGTGCAAAGGGAACACCTACATTTCTTAGTACTGTAGAATCGGTTAAATCTCTTTGCAAGCGAGAAACCGGAAGTTTAGCCGATAAGTGCTCAAACATTGCATTTGCAATTCCTATATTTCCTTCAGAATTTTCGAAGTCAATAGGGTTTACTTTATGAGGCATGGCAGAAGATCCAACCTCACCTTCTTTAATCTTTTGTTTAAAGTAATCCATCGATATATAAGTCCAGATATCTCTATCTAAATCTAAAATGATGGTGTTGATACGTTTCATCGCGTCAAAAAGCGACGCTAAATTATCGTAGTGTTCAATTTGTGTGGTAGGGTGAGAGCGATCTAAACCTAAAATATCGTTAACAAAGTGATTTCCAAACGCCAACCAGTCGTTGTTTGGATAAGCCACCAAGTGTGCATTAAAGTTTCCGGTTGCTCCACCAAATTTAGCAGAAAAAGGTACAGCTTTTAGTTGATCTACCTGTCGGTTTAAACGCGCAACAAATACTTCAATCTCTTTCCCCATACGAGTTGGAGACGCCGGCTGACCGTGTGTACGAGCTAATAATGGGATGTCTTTCCATTCTGTAGCTAATTCTTTTAATTTCGAAATAACTTCTTCTAACTGAGGAAGATACTGTTCTAAAACAGCCTCTTTTAATGAAAGAGGTACCGATGTATTGTTGATGTCTTGTGAAGTCAAACCAAAGTGAATAAACTCTTTGTACTGCTCTAAATTAAGTGCATCAAATTTTTCTTTGATAAAGTACTCAACCGCCTTTACGTCGTGATTGGTTACCTTTTCTATATCCTTAATTGCTTGTGCATCTTCTTCTGTGAAATCTTTGTAGATAGCTCTTAATGGAGTGTAAAGAGATTTGTCGATATTATTTAATTGAGGTAGCGGGATTTCACAAAGTGCGATGAAATATTCAATCTCTACTCTTACGCGGTAGCGAATTAAAGCGTATTCAGAAAAATAAGCGGCTAGTTCTTTTCCAGCTCTACGGTAGCGTCCGTCAACGGGAGAAATAGCAGTTAGTGCATTCAAATTCATAATTTCGGCTTGAAAATTAGGCTGCAAAGGTAAGAAACCCCAGGTTTTATGATAGGATTATTGTAATTTAGTTTTCTGTAAACAATCTACTTGTGCTAATCTGGGTTCTTAGTAGTTAATTAATTTTTTGATGTTGAATACACTAGATACGGCTAAGAGAATTTCTCTTATTGGATTTAAATGTGACGAAGGAGTTCGTAGAAATAAAGGTCGAGTGGGCGCTTTTGACGGCCCTGATTTTATTCGTAAATATTTGAATTTGAAAGATTTAAATCTAATTGATTTAGGAGATGTAATTAGTGAAGAAGAGAATTTTACTCCTGCTCATAAATGTTTACAAGCAAAAGTTTTTCAGGAATTGCAGAAAGGTAATTCCCCCATTATTTTAGGTGGCGGACACGATATGTCCTTTTCCAATTTTGCTGCCGCAGCTAAATATTTAATGAAATACGAACCTAAGGCTATACTTGGAGCGATTAATATAGATCCACATTTCGATTTGAGAGATTTTGATAAAGGAGCCAATTCTGGAACCTCCTTTAACGAAATAGCTAAGTTCTGTGAAAAAAATAATTTAGCTTACCACTATTACTGCTTGGGAGTAAACAAACAAAGCAATTCTGAAGAACTGTATGCTATAGCCGATGATTTAGGAGTTCATTATTGTTTTGATCAAGAAATGGAAAAAGCTTCAGATCTTATAAAACAATGTATCGCTACATGCGATTATATTTACCTTACTTTAGATATGGATGCCTTTAAATCTGATTTCGCTCCAGGGGTAAGTGCACAAGCAAAGATTGGCTTAGAGATTGAGCTGGTTAAGGATTTAATAAGCGAAATTAAGGCTTCAAACAAGATTATTGTAGCCGATATTGCCGAATTAAATCCAAGGTTTGATATTGATGAAAGAACGGCTAAATTAGCAGCTCAGTTTATCGAGTTTATTCTCTCATAAAATTATATGACCCTACTTATTTTAGTTATTGCATTCTCCTTACTCCTTTTAGGTTTACTAGGCAGTATTATACCCGGTTTACCTGGACCTCCAATTTCTTATTTAGCCGTTTTACTGATCCATTTTTTTACGGGTACACAGTTTAGTGCTTCATTTTTATGGACTTGGGGAATCATAGTTGCCATAGTATTTGTTTTAGATTATACCTTACAAGCTTGGGGTGTAAAGAAGTTTGGTGGAGGTAGAAAATCTACTATAGGTACTTTTGTAGGGCTTTTTGTAGGATTACTTTTCCCACCTATAGGATTGTTGATAGGACCTTTTGTAGGTGCTTTTTTAGGTGCCCTTTCCGAAGTGAAAGGCGATAATAATAGAGCTTTAAAAGTGGCTATTGGTTCCTTTATTGGCTTTGTTACGGGGACTGTTTTAAAGCTTGGAGTCAGTGCCGTTTTACTCTCGTATTCTATTTACTATATCTGGTTTTAATGAACTCTAAAATTCAAATTGCAGCGGTATCGTATTTAAATACCATTCCTTTTTTATATGGTATTCAGAATGATAAGGATTTAATGTCTCAAGTGAATCTACGTTTAGAATACCCTTCTAAATGTGCCGATTTATTGAAGTCGGGTGAAGTGGACTTGGGCTTGATTCCCGTAGCGGAAATCCCAAATATCGCGGCAGCTGAAATTATTGGTGAACATTGTATAGGCGCTCTAGGCAAGGTGAATACTGTTATGCTTTATAGCGAACGTCCCTTAAACGAAATTAAAAGCATCGCTCTGGATTATCAGTCTCGAACTTCTGTAATGTTGACTAAAGTATTGGTGAAGAACTTCTGGAATATTAATGTTTCCTTCGAAAATACTTCAGAAGGCTATATAGATTCTATTTCTGGAACTAGGGCAGGAGTAGTGATAGGCGATAGGGCTTTTGATATAAATGGTAATTACCCATATCAGTACGATCTTTCCGAAGAATGGTTTAAGTTTACTGGCTTGCCTTTTGTTTTTGCTTGTTGGGTGGCAAATAAACCACTTCCAGAATTGTTTATAAAACAATTTTCTAATGCGATAAAAAATGGCTTTTCTGAGAAAGAAAATGCAATTTCAGAATGGAATGAAAAAGAAAATAGCTCTATCGATTTGAAGAGTTATTTAAATAATGATATTTCGTATGAATTTGATGAAGCAAAGAAAAGGGCTTTAGAGACATTTCTTGCCTTTATCCAAGTTCTTTAAGGGAATGTTGGGAAGGAATGAATTGCTAGTGGCACAGGGAAACTACCCATGTTCATAGTATTTAGTCCATTAAGCATAATTAGCCAATTAGTATTTCTATAGCACGTATACCCTAATATGTTAAAGCTTATGGGTACCACAACTTCTTGACTTACTTTTACTCTATTGTGTTTTGGTTTAGAGAAATCTTCGAGAATTTTAAGCTCACGAAACAACTATTTATATAGCTGTCAAAAGAGTTATTAGTTTCAGAAATAATTTTAATATTTAATTCAAATGTGAAAAAACAGCCTGTTTACCGAGGCTATTTTTTTATATACTCGCTTCAAGCTTTTCAATCAGCTCTTTAAGTTCTTGGTCTTTTTCTTTATCATTTAGCTTGAATTCGCTCTTGAGTTCTACTTTTTCATGAAAGCTTCCTAAATTAAAAGTTCCAATTATGTCGCCTCCAAAACGTGGTAGAATAGAAGCAGTGTGTTCCAAACCAAATTTCGCTCCGTATTTGCCCGGAGAAGTACTCAAGAGTATAAGTTTCTTATCCTTCAGAAATTGGTGATTTACCCTAGTTAACCAATCCAAAATGTTTTTGAAAAAAGAAGTCATACTTCCATTATATTCTGGTAAGGCTATCATTAGCGCATCGTAATTTGAGATTAACTTCTCTAAGTCCTTTATCTTTTCTGGATGTCCTTCATTCGTTTCTATATCTAAACTAAATATGGGCACATCGTAATCCCTCAGGTCTATAAGCTTTACTTCGTGATTCTTTACGCAGCTCGAAGCATAAGTTACTAAGCTGTGGTTTATCGATTTGGAATGATTGCTACCCGAAAATGAGAGTATTTTTGTCATGTTATTGCGTTTATGAATTAATACAAGTCTTGTAGCTTGGTGTTTTGGGTGATGCGATGATGAAGATTTTTGAAAGTCTATCTACCGAAATAGTTAGTTGATTCTCATCCTCAATAATTGCAAAATCATCCTTATTTACAATCTGCCCATTTAGGATTATTTTGCCATGAATGATGTAAATAGAGTAGATGCTTTTAGTTTCAAGAGGAAGAATGTGATTTTTTTTCAAACTTATTTCACGTATACTAATTTCTTCTGTATCTAAATTTACAGGGCTTTTTTCTCCAACTATAGTTTTGATATCTATACTTTTTTGCGATTCTACAGGTAGACTAGAGGACTGGTAATCTTTGTATTCAGCATCTTTGTACTGGCTTTTATTTATGTTAGGATCAAACCAAATTTGAAATATGGCCGACTCAGCGCAAATTTCTTCTGAGTGCGATATGCCTTTTCCAGATTTAATTACCTGAAAACTTCCTTCATCTAAGCTTAACCATTTATCGGTCTTAGTATCGTAGTGTTTAATGGTTCCTTTTAACACATAGCTTACAATTTCAAAGCCTCTATGTGGGTGTAAGCCTATTGTACTTCCTCTTTCGGAATGCGCATGCGCCCAATAAAATATATTTGAATACGCTTTTATCTCTCCACCATCTTGTGGAAAACCAATGGGTTTGTTTTCTATTATGTCACCATTATTGAAGCTCCCAAATGCTTGTTTGCCCTTCGTAATTACCTGAATACTCATCGCTTAAGTGTTTTTGCTCTGATGTAAATTTATAAAAATATTTTTAATTAATGTATGCACATTAAATGTAATTACATATATTTGTAATGCCAATAAATAAGAATGTCTATAAACGAAGAGATAAAGCAAAATAATTTTAGTTCAGAGCAACAACGTTTGGTGATGAATATCATCTTTACGGCTAACTCATTAACTGCAGATTCTAATCGTCTTTTTAAGAAGTACGATTTAAGTAGTCAACAGTTTAATGTATTGCGAATATTGCGTGGACAAAAAGGAAAAGCTATTACAGTAAAAGATATAGAGTCGAGGATGTTAGATAAATCTTCGAATGTATCGCGCCTTATAGATAAGCTTTTAAAGAAAACTTATGTAGAACGTGTGGCTTGTTGTGGCGATAGAAGAAGAGTGGATATCAGCATCTCTGAAACAGGCTTAATATTTTTAGCATCTATAGATCCAGAGGTTAAGACCATGGAAAAAAAATGTATCAGTACAATCTCAGAAGAGCAAGCTGTACTTGCAAACGAGGTTTTAGATAAATTACGAACCGTTTAAAAAATACCAATTATGAAAGAGAAAGTAGTTTTAGTAATCCGAGTGTTATTCGGATTGATGATGGTAAATGCAGGATTAAATAAATTCTTGCAATACATGCCTATACCCGAAATGACTGAGCAGGCAATGGAATTAATGGGAGCTTTTGGTGCTACGGCTTATATGTTTCCATTAATTGCGATTACAGAGCTTATTGCAGGTGTACTCATTATTACAAAAAAGTATACAGCCTTAGGTGCAGTATTGATGATGCCCGTAACAGTTAACATTTTCTTATTCCATGCCTATTTAGATTCTGCTGGTTTAGCGATGGGAGCTATTTTACTTCTGATTAATATCGGCTTATTAGTGAGTCAGAAGTCACGCTTATATCCAATGTGCGGATGTGATGCGAATTGTTGTTAAATAGCTGTGAGCATTCAGCTGTCAGTTTTTGAGTGAAAAAAGCGCCTAGGCGCTTTTTTTTTACTCATTACTCATAACTGTTCACACTTAACCAAGATCCACCATTAATACAATCAAGTCCTTTTTGGCTCATGATAGCAGTTGCCTGGCCACTTCTATTACCCGAAGCACAGCAGAATATAATCTTACAATTCATATTCTTTATCTTTTCCTCATTAGCCTCAATTGTGTTTAAAGGAATATTAATTGAGTTTTTAACGTGTCCTCCCTGGAATTCCGATGGCGTACGAACATCGATCACTTTTGCTCCATCTTTTATATCCTCGCTTAAATCAGTTTGCTTGCCAAGTAATAAATCCATTAATCCCATAGTTCTCTTTTTAGATTCTGATGCAAATATGAAGTATTATTTATACTTGTTTTGTGATTTCGGTTACATTCAAAAAAAAGCCTTCCGTATGGGAAGGCTTTTTTTGAATCATTATTGATTACTTAGCGTAATTTACAGCTCTAGTTTCTCTTATCACAGTAACCTTTACTTGCCCTGGATAAGTCATTTCATTTTGAATCTTTTGTGAAATCTCGAAAGAGATAGCCGAAGCTTTCTCATCACTTACTTTTTCACTTTCTACAATCACACGCAGCTCTCTACCTGCTTGAATCGCGTAAGATTTAAGTACTCCAGGATGCGCAAGAGCCAAACTTTCTAGTTCTTTTAATCGTTGGATGTAAGATTCAACGATTTCTCTACGTGCCCCAGGTCTAGCTCCAGAAATGGCATCACATACTTGTACAATAGGAGCGTAAAGGTTCGTCATTTCAATCTCATCGTGGTGAGCTCCAATAGCATTGCAGATATCTGGTTTTTCACCAAATTTCTCTGCTATTTTCATTCCTAGAATTGCGTGTGGCAATTCAGGCTCGTCATCTGGTACTTTACCTATATCGTGTAACAATCCGGCGCGTTTAGCAGCCTTAGGATTTAAACCTAATTCAGATGCCATTGTAGCACATAAGTTGGCTGTTTCTCTACTGTGTTGTAATAAGTTTTGTCCGTAAGAGGAACGGTAGCGCATACGCCCAACCATTCTTAGTAATTCAGGGTGTAATCCGTGTATACCTAAATCTATACAAGTTCTTTTTCCAGTTTCAACGATTTCCTCTTCTAATTGTTTTTTAGTTTTAGCAACTACTTCTTCAATGCGAGCTGGGTGAATGCGTCCGTCGGTAACCAATTTATGTAAAGCTAAACGAGCGATTTCTCTACGGATAGGATCAAAACAAGAAAGGATAATAGCTTCAGGCGTGTCATCAACAACGATTTCAACTCCTGTGGCAGCTTCTAAAGCTCTAATATTTCTCCCTTCTCTACCAATAATACGACCTTTAATGTCGTCACTTTCGATGTTGAATACAGATACGGCATTCTCTACTGAGTGCTCAGTAGCAACTCTTTGAATCGTTTGAATAACGATTTTCTTTGCTTCGTTGTTAGCGGTAAGTTTGGCTTCTTCGATCGTGTCTTGAATCAAAGACATCGCTTCTGTTTTAGCTTCTGCCTTTAAGGCGTCTACTAATTGAGATTTGGCATCTTCAGCACTCATTCCAGAGATAGTCTCTAAAGCTTTTACTTGACGAGAATGTGCTTTTTCAAGCTCTTCTTCCTTGCGTTCAATGATTTCTAATTGATTGCTAAGATTTTCTCTTTTATCATCAAGTTCTTTTGATTTTCTTTTTGATTCTTCTAAGCGTTGATTCAGCTTGGTGTCTTTTTCTTTTGCTTTAGACTCTAGCTCATTCATTTTACGATTGCGATTATTAATCACTTTCTCGTGTTCACTTTTAAGTTCTAAGAATTTCTCTTTGGCTTGTAATATTTTATCTTTCTTAAGCTGTTCTGAAGATTTTTCAGCATCCACGAGTAGATTTCTCGATTTTGCTTCTATAGATTTGCGCAATAGTGTAGTGGCTACAATATAACCTACAATTAAGGCTGCAAGTCCAACTACGGCTAATGTTATTATGTCTGTGTTCATTTGTGTTGAGTTTATATAAAAAAAAAGAAACCCATATTAATCCTGTTAATTAAACTCCGGTTAAGCACGGATGGATAGACCATCATTCATCAAACTTCCACTGACACCCGAAGGACCCTAAGGTTGAGGCTTGTTTTTAAAAAGACGAATCAAATCCAATTAATTTTACGTTGAGTTTAACAACTTATTGAATTAATACGGGAAACTATATTTACTAGTTTACTATGTTAAAGAACGATGTAGCATTTCTGTAATATCTGCTTCAATAGAATCTATTTGATTATCTAAGCTTGAGGTGTCGACAAGGGTTTTACCTTCTTCGGTCTCCACTTTTGTTGATAATTGTAAAGCGCACATAGCTAACAAATCTTGTTTGTCTTTTACGGCATAATTCGATTCAAATTGCTTTACAATAGCTTCAATTTTCGCTGCTGCCTTACGGATACTCTCTTCCTCTTCTCGTTTGATAGTTAGTGGGTATACCCTTCCTACTATCGAAACTTTGATTTTAAGTTTATCCATTTAGCTATATCATTGATTCAGCTGTGCTATACATTTGTCTATTCCCCGTACGAGTTCGTTAATCTTATGCCTTGCTTCTTTACTACTCAATCCTACTTCACTTAGCGATTTGGCATTAATAATTAACTCTCTCTCATCTTTGAGTGCTTTGATTCTTTCACCTTTTCGGAAAAGTTTCTCGTGGAGTTCTTTATTCTCCCTAGATAAATCTTCGTTATTTTTGTTCAATTGTTCGAAAGCAAAGTTTAGCTTTTGAACTTGTGAACGAAGATTCCCCAGTCTTTTACTTAAATGATCCATTTACAAAGCATCAACTATGTTACAAATATAGTTAATCCACATAAAAAAAACGATTTATAGAAGACGAAAAATAGCATTGTTTCGTTCCTTGCAAAAAGTTTTGCCTTAAGGGCTAAAAAAATAAATTTGCATGAAATATAAATTGTGAGCTAGAATGAATTGCCGTCTTTACATATTGCCTCTATTACTAATTGCACTTTGCGCTAGTTTTTCGTCTAAAGCTCAAATTGCTTACTCTGAAACTAATTTCAGGGCACCTCTTGATATTCCTTTAGTGTTAGCAGGAACCTTTGGTGAATTACGCTCTAATCATTTTCATGCAGGAATAGACATTAAGACTCGAGGCAAAGAGGGATTTCCGGTTTTGGCTATCGACAGTGGTTATGTGTCTAGAGTGAAGACTCGCCCTGGAGGTTATGGTAAAGCTCTGTATATTACACATTACAATGGTTATATATCTGTTTATGCGCACCTTCAAGGTTTTCAGAAGGATGTTGCTCGTTATTTACTAGAACAGCAATATACTGCTCAAAAATTTTCAGTTGATTTGTTTCCGAATAGAGAACAGTTTAAGTTTTATAAAGGAGATACCATTGCTTGGACGGGCAATAGTGGCGGTTCTACAGCTCCACATTTACACTTCGAAATTAGAGATGTTAATACGCAGGAAACCATCAATCCTTTACTGTTTGGTTTTAAGGTTAAAGATACGACCCCACCAACATTTAGGAGTTTGCATATTTATCCTTTGCAAAATAATTCCACTATTAATGGTATTTCAGATACACTTCGACTTCCAATACGGAAAATATCCGATAGTAATTATAGTTTAGATTTTGGTGACATAGTCGTACGGGGTTCCGTAGGTTTCGGAATTGATGTATTTGATCGATTGGATAATGCACCTAACAAAAATGGAATTTTCAGCATTGAATTAAGAATTGATTCGACATTGATATATAGGCATAAAATGGAGCGATTTGCCTTTTCTGAAACAAGGTATATTAATTCGTTAATGGATTTTCATGCGAAGAAAAACTATTCGTATAAGTCGCAGAAGTCTTTTAAAGATCCTAATAATAAACTGAGTGTGTATGAGTACTTACTAGATGAAGGTCGTCTAGAATTTGATAGTTCTGCAATGCATTTTGCAGAGTATATTATTAAGGACACTGAAGGAAATTATTCAACTTTAGCTTTTCAATTTAAAAGTGAAACTGTGCTTAGTGCACCCTCCGATAAAATAAATACCTCTGTTTTTTTATACGATACAGATAATCGATTTGAAGAAGGCGATTTGGACTTGTTTATCAAGAGAAACAGTCTGTATGATGATATTCATTTCACCTATTCGAAAAGAACATCTTCAGATGATTTTATTTGTGATATTCACCGTATCCATAATGCTGAGACTCCAATTCATAAAGCTTTTTCAATTGCATTAACCATTAACAGTTTGCCAGATAAGTATAGAGCTAAAGCTTTGATTTGTTCGGTTTCAGAGAAAGGCAAAATCTCATGTCTGTCTTCAATTTGGCAAAACGATACTTTAAAAGCAAAATCTAAATCCTTTGGTAACTTTAGTGCGGTAATAGATACAATTGCTCCGACACTAAAAAAGAGTGGTTTTTATACAGATTTAAGTCAAGCAGAATATATGAGTTTCACTGTTGAAGATACTCTTAGTGGAGTAGGATCGTACAATGCCTATGTTGATGGTGAATGGATTTTGTTGGAGTATGATCCGAAGTCTAAAAAACTCATTCATTATTTTGATGGGAGGGTTAAAGAAGGGCAACACGATTTAGAGATTATCGTTGAAGATGTAGTTCACAATGAAAAACGATTGAATCTTCAATTTGTCCGCTAAAAATATATTTATATTCGCAGAGAATGATATTTAAAATAAACACACATTTACTAGGGCTATTCTTCTTATTAGGTCATCTCTGTATTGCTCAGAACTCCACCTTGTTTGGTGTGGTTAAAAGCGATAAGGGGCTTCCTATAGAAGGATTGAGTATAGAATACAAAAGAACGGGGTCTATAAGTGATGAGGATGGAAATTATACAATTTCTCTACCCGCAGGAACTGAGATAACTATTGTATTCTCTCACCTTTCTTACCAAAATCAAATTCATAAAATCACACTTCTGCCAAACGAAAAGAAACAGTTTAATATTATTCTCCTTTCGGAAGTTACTGTAATTACCGAGGTAGAATTAGTTGATGATGCGCTAAGAGAAGAGAATATCACAAGACTTGATAAAAGAAATTTAGACATTATTACTGGACCTACAGGTGGTGTAGAAGGCTTAATAACCACTTTGGCTGGTGTGAGCTCTAAAAATGAGATGAGTTCTCAATACTCAGTAAGAGGTGGGAATTACGATGAGAATCTTGTTTATGTAAATGGTTTCGAAATCTATAGACCTTTTTTAGTGCGAAGTGGAGAGCAGGAAGGTTTAAGTTTTATTAATTCTGATATGGTAGAAAACATATCATTTTCCTCTGGAGGTTTCTCTGCTCGGTACGGCGATAAGCTTTCTTCTGTGTTGGATATTCAATACAAAGACCCAAAGGAATGGAGGAGTCATTTAACGCTTAGTTTTATGGGTGTTAGCGCCACCATAGAAGGAATTAGTAAATCTAAAAGATGGTCTCATATTACGAGCTTCAGACAAAAAACAAATCAGTTTGTATTAAATAGTTTAGATACAAAATCCAATTATCGCCCCAGTTTTAAAGATTTCCAGTCTTTAAATATATACCATATCAACCCTTCTATGAAGGTGAGTTTATTGGGGCATTACTCTTCTAATGCTTATCATTCTGTTCCAGAGTCCCGACAAAGTGATTTTGGAACAATAGACAAACCCTTGCGTTTGAATATTTATTTTGATGGACAAGAGAAGGATGCTTACGAGAGCGGAATGGGGGCTGTAAGGTTTGACTATCAAATTCATGATAGTTTAAAAATGAGTCTTTCAGCATCCTTGTTTCAAACTAGCGAACAGGAGTTTTATGATGTTGAAGCTCAATATTGGCTCGGTCAATTAGACAATAGTTTAGGTTCGGATAACTTTGGTGAGGTGGTTGCTAATAGAGGGGTTGGAGGCTATTTTAGACATGCTAGAAACGAGCTCTTTGCACAAGTATATAACACAGAGTACAGAGGGAAGTGGTATAGAAATAATACGACATTAGAGTGGGGTGCAAAATACCAACACGAATTTATTGATGATAAATTACAGGAGTGGCAGTTAATTGATTCTTCTGGATTCTCTATGCCTCAAGGCTTAGACTCTTTAGTCGAGATTTATGAGTATGTATACTCTGATAACGAACTGTCTTCAAGTAGGTTGAGTTCTTATGTTCAGCAAAATGGTCAATACGATCTGGATAGTACGAGCTTAAAATACTCAGTAGGATTTAGAACACACTATTGGTCGATGAATGGTGAGTTGTTTGTTTCTCCTAGAGCTGCATTAAGTTATCAGCCTAACTGGGGAAAGGATGTGTTATTTAGACTCGCCGTGGGCTCGTATAATCAGTCGCCATTTTATAGAGAATTACGCGATAAAGAAGGTAAGGTGTTTACCGATTTAAAATCTCAAAAGTCTACCCATTTCGTCTTGTCTTCCGATTATAACTTTCAAGCGTGGAATAGACCCTTTAAGTTTGTTGGAGAAGTATATTTTAAAGCATTAAAAGACATCATTCCTTACGAGATTGATAATTTAAGAATTCGCTATTTACCTAGCCTATCGGCTGTAGGTTATACGGCGGGTATAGATTTTAGAGTTAATGGAGAGTTTGTTCCCGGTGTAGAATCGTGGGCGAGTCTATCGCTTATGAAAAGTGAAGAAGACATAGTGGGTGATGGACATGGCTATATAGCTCGCCCTACAGATCAACGATTTAGTTTTTCCTTATTCTTTCAGGATTACTTTCCTAGAAACCCTAGTTATAAAATGAATTTGAAGCTACACTATAGTAGTGGTTTACCTACAGGAGCAGTGAATTCTGCTAGGCACGAACAAACGATACGAATACCCGCTTATCGACGTGTAGATATAGGTTTCTCAAAAGTGATAAAGGATGGCGAAAAAGGGTTGCAGTCTAAGTATTTTAAACATTTCGAGTCTTTATGGATCAGTGCTGAAGTGTTTAACTTATTGGGTATTCGAAATACAATTTCCTATTTATGGGTTACCGACGTCCAACAAAATCAATACGCGGTTCCAAACTATTTAACATCACGATTGTTAAACCTAAAGTTGCAGGCTAAATTTTAATTTAGCTATTGTCTTTGTTGATTACCTCTTTCATTTTTAAATAGTTTGTTAAATATGGATTCTCATTTTTTATTGTAGCGGAAATCTATAACTTGCCGGTTCATAAAATTCAAAACCTATAGTAATGAAAAGAATAGCTTTGTTAGCCGCTGTAGCGGGACTATTTGTTTCTGCGCAAGCGCAGGATACAATCACCAATAAAAAGGGAAGTGAATACGAATTTACTGTCTTAGCTGATATTGAGGCTACAGAAGTTCAAAGTCAAGGTAGAACAGGAACTTGTTGGAGTTTTTCTGCATTGTCATTTATCGAGTCTGAAATCATGCGTTTAGGTGGTGGGAAGCACGAATTATCTGAAATGTTTATTGTCCGTAACACTTATGCTGATAAAGCAGAGAAGTATGTGCGCATGCATGGTTATTTAAACTTTGGTCCAGGTGGAGCTTTTCACGATGTAAGTGAAATGATCAAAGCTCACGGTATCGTTCCTTTAGAAGTTTATTCAGGGAAACCAGCTATGGAAGAGAGTTTTAATCATGGCGAAATGGATCACGTTTTACACGCAATGGTAAAGTCGGTTGTTGATGCAAAGCAAAAAACATTGACTCCTTTATGGCAACCCGCTTATGAAGCAGTATTAGATACTTATTTAGGAGCAATCCCTGAAAAGTTCTCTTACCGTGGTAAAGAATTTACACCTCAATCGTTTGCTAAATCGGTGAAATTTAATGCGGATGATTATGTGTTTATTAGTTCGTATACACATCACCCATTTTACGAGGAATTCATCATTGAAGTACAGGATAACTGGATGATGAAAACGGTTTACAACCTCCCAATGGATGAAATGGTGGATGTTATAGATCACGCTTTAATGAATGAATATTCTATTGCTTGGGCATCTGATGTTTCTGAGAAAGGATTCTCTTTTCGCGATGGTTTAGCGCTTATCCCTTTAGATGGAGCGAAAATTAAGAAGTCAGGTAGAGATAATAAAAACTTCTCTGATGCAGGTTCTGAAAAAGAAAGTACCATTTTCGATGCACCTTGCGAAGAGAAAAAAATTACACAAGAAATGCGTCAGTTGGCTTTCGATAACTACCAAACTACCGATGACCACGGAATGCATATGACAGGAATTGTAGAAGATCAAACCGGTAAGCGTTATTATATTATTAAAAACTCTTGGGGTGTGAAAAACAATGACTGTGATGGTTATTTCTACGCTTCACAAGCTTTTGTAGAATACAAGACTATGGATATTATGTTGCATAAAGATGCACTTACAAAAAGTCTACGTAAGAAATTAGGGATTAAGTAATTCTTATCCCCACAAAAAAAAAGCCACTCGAGAGAGTGGCTTTTTTTGTTATTCCTTTTAATGTTCTAAAGGGTATAAAAAAACCCCTAGTCATAGACTAGAGGGTTTCAGTTTTATGTAGAAAAACTACTTAGAAGTTCTCTTTTCCAGCAAAGTGGAAAGCAGCTTCAATAGCAGCGTTTTCATCGGAGTCAGAACCGTGAACAGCGTTTGCAGAGATAGACTCAGCATACATCTGACGGATAGTTCCTTCAGCAGCTTCAGCAGGGTTAGTAGCACCAATTAAAGTACGGAAGTCCTCAACAGCATTGTCTTTTTCTAAGATCGCTGCTACAATAGGGCCTTCAGTCATATAAGATACTAACTCACCATAGAAAGGTCTTTCTGCGTGAACCGCATAAAACGCTTCAGCATCAGCCTTGGTTAATTGAGTCATTTTTAAAGCAACGATACGAAAACCTGAAGCGTTGATTTTTTCTAAGATTGCACCGATGTGTCCGTTAGCAACTGCATCAGGCTTAAGCATTGTAAAAGTTCTGTTCTGAGCCATTTGTCCTTGTTTTTATAAGCCGCGAAACTAAGCAAATTCTGTGTAATAATATAGTAAATGGTAAATAGTGAATGAATAAAAGTGAATTTAAACATATACCATTCACTATTTACCATTCACCATCTAACAATAAATCACTAATTTTGCAGCTTATGAAAAATCACAACTACAAGGATTTACAAGGGGTACTCGAAGAGCGCCCCACTATTTTGATAACCACACACCGTGGACCCGATGGCGATGCCATGGGCTCTTCATTAGCACTCTATCAAGTACTCAAAGCTCAAGGGCATAATGTATCTGTGGTTGTACCAAATAGTTATGCAAAGTTTCTGCATTGGTTGCCTTGCGATAATGATGTGCTAGAGTTCGAAGGAAATGAAACGGAAGCTCAAGTGCTTATTGATGCTGCAGACTTGATTTTCTGTTTAGATTTTAATGATTTGCGTCGTACCGATATGATGTGTGAAGCTCTTGAAGGTGCTTCAGCTAAGTATGTAATGATTGACCATCATCAAGAACCGAGTGATTTTGCTGATTTCACTTATTCTGTTCCTACTGTTTGTTCTACAGCACAGTTGATTTACGAATTCATCGATCAAATGGGATGGAAAGAGTTTTTAACCGTAGATATAGCCAAGTGTATTTATACGGGATTGGTTACCGATACAGGTTCATTCCGTTTCTCATCAGTTGATAAAAGAACACACGAAGTTGCAGCAGCTCTAATTGGATTAGGATTAGAACAGGCTGAGGTTCATCAACAACTTTTTGATAATAATAAGGCGAGTAGACTTAAACTATTGGGTTACTGCTTAAGTGAAAAAATGGAAGTTCTTCCAGAATATCATACTGCAATAATGAGTTTGAATCGTGAAGAGTTAGATCGATTTAACTTTGTAAAAGGAGATACGGAAGGTTTTGTGAACTATGCCTTGTCGATTGACGGAGTAGTTTTTACTGTATTCTTTATGAAGTACGATGATAAAGTGAAAATCTCATTTCGCAGTTTAAATAATTTCAGAGCCAATTTGCTTTCTAAAAAATACTTTAGCGGTGGGGGTCATATCAATGCTGCGGGCGGAATATTTGAAGGGAGTTTAGAAGATGCTATTACTCTACTTAAGAGGGTTTTACCTGAGTATAAACAAGAGCTTTTAGAGAATTGCTAAACTTTGTTAAAGACCTGTTGCGGATAGAGAAATAATGTATCTTCACAGGCTCAAAATAGATGTTGTTTACTTAAATTAAATACGAAATGAAAAAGGTAATTCTTGCTTGTAGTTTATTGTTCGGTTTAGGAGCTCAGTCTTGTGCTTCTAAGGCTGATCAGCCATTAACTGTTGAGGCTATAGAAAAAACGGATGAGCTTTTAAATCCTAAATCTATAGAAGATAAAGGGATGTTTGCTCAGATTATTACGAATAAAGGAACGATTAATTTAGTTCTTGAGTTTCAAAGAACTCCTTTAACGGTAGCTAACTTTGTTGGTTTGGCCGAAGGAGATATAGAGAATGATGAAAAGGAAGCGGGTGTAGCATATTACGACGGTTTAAAATTTCATAGAGTAATACAAGATTTCATGATTCAGGGTGGTTGTCCGGAAGGAACGGGCTCTGGTGATCCAGGTTATAAATTTGCAGATGAATTTCATGCTGATTTAAAACACTCAGGTCCTGGGATTTTATCAATGGCAAATTCGGGTCCTACAACAAATGGATCACAGTTTTTCATTACACATAAAGAAACGCCTTGGTTAGATGGTAAGCACACCGTGTTTGGTCATGTAATGGATTCGGTGTCTTTAGATGTGGTAAATGCAATAGAGAAAGGAGATGAAATTGTTTCTGTAGAAATTATTAGAAATGGTCGTTTGGCAAAGAAGTTTGATGCGCCAAAAGTATTTGTTGAATCGCAGGCAGCAGCAGTTCTTAAGGCAGAAGAAGCCACGATAGCTGCAGCAGCACTAATTGCTGAATTGACTGAAGGTGCTACAGAAACACCGAGTGGTTTAATGTACATAATCGAAAGAGAAGGAAATGGAGTAAAGCCATTAGCATCTCAAGTAGTTAAAGTGCACTATGAAGGTCGTTTAGTAGACGGTACTATTTTCGACTCATCTTATGATAGAAAGCAACCGATAGAATTTCCTTTAGGGGTAGGACGAGTTATTCCGGGTTGGGATGAAGGTATTGCTTTATTGTCTGAAGGCGGAAAAGCTACTTTGATTATTCCTTCGCACTTGGCTTATGGTGCTAAAGGTGCTGGAGGAATGATTCCTCCAAACTCAACTTTAGTATTTGAGGTAGAATTGATTGAAATCGTTAAATAAAGAAAAGATGAAAGACGGATTATACGCCGAAGTTCTAACTAATAAAGGGAATATTACTCTTGTTTTAGAATTTGAAAAGTGTCCTATGACAGTTGCTAACTTTGTAGGTTTAGCAGAAGGAAAGATTCCTAACAAGGAGAAAGAAGACGGTACACCTTATTACGATGGATTAAAGTTTCACCGTGTTATCGATAACTTTATGGTACAGGGTGGTTGTCCTAAAGGTTCGGGTACAGGTGGTCCTGGATATGACTTTCCAGATGAGTTTCACACAGAATTAAAGCATTCCGTTCCTGGAGTATTGTCTATGGCTAATTCAGGTCCTGGCACCAATGGATCGCAATTTTTCATCACGCATATTGCTACAGATTGGTTAGATAATAAGCATACCGTATTTGGGAATGTTATTGAAGGGATGGAAGTTGTAAACTCTATTGCTCAAGATGATACCTTAGAGAAAATCAACATCAAGAGAGTGGGTGACGCTGCTAAGGCTTTTGATGCTGCTACAATTTTCGCTAATGAGGTAAGCAACTTTGGATCTAAACAAAAAGATGCAGAAAAGAATGCTGCCCTAGTAATTAAAAAACAAATTGCTGACAAATATCCAAACGCTCGTACTACAGAATCTGGTTTAATCATAGCCAATGAAGTTGTGGGTACAGGAATGGATGCGATTGTAGGTAAAACAGTTTCGGTACACTATACAGGTCGTTTAATGGATGGTACTGTATTCGATTCGTCTGTTGATCGTGGTGAGCCTATTGATTTCACCCTAGGTGCCGGAATGGTAATTAAAGGATGGGATGAAGGTGTAGCTCAGTTAAAAGTAGGCGGTAAGGCAACTTTTGTTATCCCTTTCCAACTGGCTTATGGCGAGGCAGGTCATCCACCTGTAATACCTACTAAGGCTACATTAGAGTTTGATGTAGAGCTGGTTAACGTAAAGTAATTTTACTTTAAATAGTATTTAAAACCTCACCTTTTGGTGAGGTTTTTGTTTAGGTACAATTTGCATATATTTACGCTTTGATAGTGAAAACAACAAGAACAATGAATAGATATTTACTTTTATTAGCCTCGGCTTTGTTGCTTAACATAGCTTCATCTTTTGCTCAGAACGAAATAGTAGATGAACAAGCACCAAAACTGATTGCTGGCCCTATGCTTTCTTATATCGATGACTACCATGCACAGATGTGGTTATTAGTTTCTTCTGATACTAAAGAAATTACAATTAAGCTGGAAAACTTTGATGAAGATAGAAATCAAGAATTAGTGTTTGATCTTACAGATCCGAAGAGCTATAACAATTCTGCTTGGTACGACTTTCATATTTCTGATTATAATAACGGTTCTGAAATCCCTATTGTTTTAACACTCGAAGAGTTAATTCCAGATACTGAATATAATGTTGAGGTTTATCTTGACTCTGTATTGGTGGAAGAGGAAATGGATATTTATACTCCTCGAAATTACTTAGCTGATACTTATTTTCTTTTAGGCCATAACTTAAACTTGTCTAATGAAGATGACGATGGTGACGCAATTCTTGACGCCATGGCTGAGGTTGAATCAGATTTTATGGTTTGGATGGGGAACAATGTTTTCTTTAACGACAACGAAGCAGATTCTTTTAAGAAGATGTTAGAGAAATATAAGTCGGTACGCAAGCGCGATAAGGTAAACGACTTTATGAAGTTGATGCCTCATATTGCTACTTGGAACGATATGGACTTTGGTTTAAACACCTCTGATAATCGTTTTGCTCTTAAAGATTCTACTTTAATGGCATTTAATATGTTTTGGCCTAATGCACCCAAGAAGACGTATAACTATTCGTTCCGCGATTTTGGTGTTTATAAGCGTTACGATTATGAAGATGTAGAAATCTTTATGTTAGACAATAGAATGTTTAAATCGGCTTTAAATGATGATAAACCTCAGCTTTTAGGCCCGAACCAAATGAATCGTTTTATTAATGAAATTATGGGCTCTGATGCAGCCTTTAAATTTATTATTTCGGGTAATAGTATTTTGTCCGAAGGTGAAGACGATGAGCCTTTTACCGATTATACAGAAGAACATGCAGAGTTAATGCGTAGACTACACCTTTCTCGTATTGATGGGGTGGTGTTTATTACAAGCGACACCAATGATATTGACTTATTGAAAGAAGAACGTGATAATGCCTATCCTTTATACGAATTAAAATTCCCAGGTCTGAGTATAGACGGTCTTTTTGGTGGGAACTTTGCGCGTGTAAAGGTTGAAGGTGATTATCGTAAACGAATTTGTACTCTTCAAGTATATGATGAGTTAGGTGAAGAAGTATTCAAAAAGAAAATTCATCAAACCGAAGTTTCTTATTAGTTCATTTTAAGTTTTAATAAAAAAAGCCTCAACATTTGTTGAGGCTTTTTTATTGATTTGTATATTTAGATTCTAAACCCCTGATCATGAAAAAGATAATCCTCCCCCTTTTATTTCTTATTGCTTCTTATTCGCTTTATAACTTAAGAAGTACTCAGAAAATCGCTTCAAAAATTGAAAATGCAAAGCTGTTAAAATCAGCTAAAAAGAAAGTTAAAGTTGCGGGTATGGGCATAGGTTCTGAATCTGACCCTAATAATAGAAGAAATTGGTACTCTTCTAGGTTGGTAAGCCCAGAAACGCAAAAGATGCCAGAAAATATACGTGCTAGAGAATTACAATATGCACAAACCTTACCTCAAAATTCTTTTTTGGAAGCCAATTGGACTGCGAGAGGACCTTTTAATGTAGGAGGGCGAACTAGAGGTATGGCGATAGATATTACAGATGAAAACATCATTATGGCTGGAGGTGTTTCTGGAGGTGTTTGGCGTACAGAAAATCAAGGCTTATCCTGGCAAAAACTTACAGCCCCAGAAATGTTGCATAATGTAACTTGTTTAACTCAAGACATACGAGAAGGGCATACAGGTACTTGGTACTACGGTACCGGAGAAGCTTATGGGAATTCTGCTTCAGGTAACGATGCTTACTTTTTCGGGAATGGAGTATTTAAAACGGAGGATAATGGACTCACATGGAACTCGCTTTCAGCTACAGCCTCTAATACTCCCGAAGAATTTGATCAGATATGGGATTTAATTTGGGATATAGAAGTTGACTCTTCTAATGATAGTTTAGATATTGTTTATGCAGGTACGTATGGAGCTATACACAGAAGTGAAGACGGAGGCGAAACATGGACAAGAGTTTTGGGCTCTGGTTCTAACAGTGCTTATTTCACAGAAATAGAAGTTACTTCTGGAGGTGTTGTATATGCCACTTTAAGTAGCGACGGTTTTGAAAAAGGTATTTGGCGTAGTGAAGATGGTATTGAATGGAATAATATTTTACCCGATGAGTGGCCGTCGACTTACGATAGAATAAAAATTGCAATTAATCCTCATAATGAGCGAGAGGTTTATTTTATGGCAGTAACTCCTGGTACAGGGCAAGCTTCTACAACCTTTTTAGAAGAGGTAGAGCATTGTAGCTTGTGGAAGTATACTTACTATGTACAAGACACTTCGCCACAAATGGGTGTGTGGGAAGATAAGTCAGAAAATATCCCTACTGGAATAGGTTCAAATTTCGATAATTTTTATGCCCAAGGTTCTTATAATTTAACCATTGCTGTAAGTCCTACAGATGAGAATCACGTTTTCTTAGGAGGAACCAACCTTTATGTTTCTACGGATGGTTTTAGTAGCATGGAAAATATAAATCAGATTGGTGGTTATGAAAAGGGAACTAATTTTCCAGACTTTCAAATTTGGGATACGCACCATCCTGATCAGCATGAAATCGCTTTTCTATCTTCTTCATCTACTAGTATCATTAGCGCAAACGATGGTGGCTTGTTTAGTACAGCTAATTATTTAGCAGATACTGTTGCATGGACTTCCTTAAATAATGGCTATTACACTACGCAGTTGTACAATGTTAGTTTTAACGAGCAACAGGTTACAAATGGTTTGTTGGGAGGCTTTCAGGACAATGGTAATTTTTACACAAATTCTGAAAATCCTAATGACCCATGGATTATGCCATTAAATGGCGATGGAGCTTATGCTCATTTTACACAAGACGAGGAGGTTTATTATATGTCTATTCAAAAAGGTAAGGTTTATAAAGTTACCATTGATGAACAGGGAAATCGTACTGCTCTTAGAAGAATAGACCCGATAGGTGCAGATGAGCAGATGTTTATTCATCCTTTTGTAGTTGATCCGGTAAGCGACAATATTATGTACTATCCTGGTGAGTCTACTATATGGCGAAATTCAAATTTAAATGACATTGAATTGTCCAATCAATGGGATTCTATAAGTGAGGGTTGGTCTGAACTGATGGATTTAGAATTATCGGGTAGAGAAATAAGCACTTTGAGTATTTCCAAAGAAAATCCTGCCAATAGACTTTATGTAGGAACGAATAAAAAGAAACTGTATAGAATTGATAATACTGATTCTGCTGAGCCAATTATTACCGAAGTAACCAAGTATTTCGATTCGAGTGCAGGAATGGTTTCTGGCGATTATTTTCATGCCTATGGATATATTAACAATATTGCCATTCATCCTAATAATGCTGATGTTGCAATGGTAGTATTCTCTAATTACGAAGTATACAGTATGTATTATACTACTGATGGTGGTACTTCATGGATGAGAGCAGGAGGGAATCTTGAACAGCAATCAAATGGTGGTGGTGACGGACCTTCTTGTCGTTGGGCTTCGATTATGCCTTTCGGAGAAGATACCCTTTATTTTGTAGCAACCAGTACTGGACTTTATGCGAGTACTGAAATTGCTGGACAAGAAACGGTTTGGACACAAATGGGCGCCAATTCAATAGGTTCTGTAGTTTGTGAACAAGTTAAAACCAGAGCTGCCGATAGCTTGGTCGTTTTAGCTACTCATGGAAATGGAATTTATACAACTAAAATTCAGTCTGTTGACGATGTGATCTCTGTTGAAGAATTTGTAAATGTTCAGAAGGTATCAATCTATCCTAATCCAGCTTCAGAATTCTTGATGATTGACTCTAATTTAGAACTGCCCCTTGAGATATATGATTTGCAAGGAAAAATTGTTCTTCGTGGATTACAGAGCCAATATCCAGCAAAAATTAACATTAGTAGTTTACAAAACGGTATCTACATCCTAAAAATTGGGAGTGCTTCTAGAAAATGGATTAAGAATTAATAATAAAAAAAACCTCAACATTTGTTGAGGCTTTTTTTATGGAATAGTTTAATCATCAAACTCTGAAGTAAAGTGAAATTTCACTTCAGGAAATTTTTGTTCAGCCATTTGAATGGTAAAGGCAGAATCGGCTAAGAATACATCTCTGCCATATTTATCTACTGCCATAGAGCGATATTTCACTTTTTTGAATTCCTCTAATTGTACTTTATCAGCACAAGAAATCCAGCAGGCTTTATGTACATTATGGTTTTCGTAGGTGCAAGAAGCACCGTATTCGTGTTTTAAACGGTATTGAATTACTTCAAATTGTAGCGCACCTACCGTACCAATTAATTTACGATTATTGGTTTTCATTGTAAATAATTGCGCCACACCCTCGTCCATTAACTGATCTATACCTTTAGCCAATTGCTTTGACTTCATTGGGTCAGCATTGTTTACATAACGGAACATCTCGGGTGAAAAGCTAGGAATTCCTTTATAATTAATAATCTCACCTTCGGTAAGGGTATCTCCAATTTTAAAGTTTCCAGTATCGTGTAGGCCAACAATGTCACCAGGAAATGCTTCTTCAACAATAGATTTTTTCTCTGCCATAAATGCTGTAGGGCTCGAGAATTTTAGGTTTCTGTTAAGACGTATATGTTTGTAATTGGTATTGCGTTTAAATTTCCCCGATACAATCTTCACAAAGGCTAAACGATCTCTGTGTTTCGGATCCATATTGGCGTGAATCTTAAAGATAAAGCCAGTAAACTTTTCCTCATAAGGAGAAACTAAGCGTTCTTCAGACTCTTTAGGTAATGGCGAAGGGGCAATGTCAAGAAAACAATGTAGTAATTCTTGCACTCCAAAAGTATTAATGGCCGAACCGAAAAATACGGGAGATATATCGCCTGCTAAGTAAACATCTCTATCAAACTCTGGGTATACAGATTCCACTAGTTCTACTTCTTCACGAAGCATTTCTGCTTCTTCATTTCCAATTTGATTATCCAGTTCTGGATCAGAAATATCTGATATGGCTATTGTTTCCGAAACTCTTTCTGTAGAGTTAGGGCTATATAGTACTAAGCTCTTATTGTATAAGTCGTAAACCCCTTTTAAGTCGGGACCCATTCCTATAGGCCATGAGAGTGGGCGTACTTTAATATCCAGTTTACTTTCTATCTCATCGAGTAAATCAAAGGCATCTTTTCCGTATCGATCTAATTTATTAATAAAAACGATGATTGGTGTTTTACGCATTCTACAAACCTTAACTAATTTCTCAGTTTGAGGCTCAACACCTTTGGCAACATCAATCACTACAATTACAGAATCGGCTGCGGTAAGGGTACGGAAGGTGTCTTCGGCAAAATCCTGGTGACCCGGAGTGTCCAAGATATTAATTTTTTTACCTAAATATTCAAATCCCATTACCGAAGTAGCAACAGAAATCCCTCTCTGACGCTCAATTTCCATGAAATCGGAAGTTGCGGTTTTTTTAATTTTATTCGACTTTACAGCACCCGCAACATTGATGGCTCCCCCATAAAGTAATAATTTTTCGGTAAGGGTAGTTTTCCCAGCATCGGGATGTGATATTATAGCGAAGGTTCTTCTGCGCTCAATTTCTTCTTCAAACTTCATTAGCTAATTCTAATCAGAGTTTCTTCAAATTCAATAACATCTCCTTTGCGTATTTTTAATCGCTTTCGTGTGTCAATCTCACCATTGTAGCTTACATAACCTTCAGAAATGACCATATTGGCTTGACCGCCACTTTCTACTAAAGATAAAATTTTTAGGAGTTTATTGAGTTCAATAAACTCCTTTTCGAGTGTAAATTCTAATTCTGGCATAGTTTTGACTTAGGATTTGCAAATATATTTAAATTGAGTGTAAAGGCTGATTTTATAGTATAAAGTTTGTAAGTTCATCCGTCTTTTACCTGCTTGAGACATCATTAAATAAGCTAAAAAATTATCTTTGTTCGAATTTGAAATATTGACGATGAGATTTATAAGTTTTATAATTGCTGTACTTTGTTTGAGTACAGGTGTTTTTGCTCAAGAATATTCAATCTCTGGTAAGGTTGATGGTATAGAGGACGGTGAAGTTCTTCTGGGCTATTATTATGGGAATAAACAGTTTGTTAAAGATACGGTAGATTCAAATCAAGGTTCTTTTCATTTTGAATCTGAAGAAGCGCTAGAAAGTGGTATGTATTTCATTCTACTTCCCAACAAGCAATACTTCCAGTTAATTATTGATGAAACTCATAGTTTTAGTTTTGAAACTTCTGCTGCCAATTTGATTGGTGATATGAAGGTGAAAGATTCAGAAGAGAATGTGCTCTTTTATAATTATCAGAAATTTACACAAGAAAAAGGTGTTCAAGCCGAACCTTTAAAAAAGGAACTTCAAGAATTACAAAAAGATTCTAGAAAGTATAATAAGTTACAGGAGCAAATTCAGCTTATTAATAATGAGGTTGCAGCGTTTAAGCTTGATTATATGCAAAGTTTTCCTTCAACATTTTTTGTGAAGTTACTTAGAGCTATGGATCCTATTGTAATCCCTGATGCCCCTTTAACTGAAAATGGTGATGTTGACAAGAAGTTTCAATACAATTATTTTAAAAAACACTACTGGGATCATTATGATTTAAGTGATAATAGAATGATCCGAACTCCAGTGTTTCATGACAAAATGGAGAAGTATATTACAGAATACACTCCTCAAATAGCCGATTCTTTAAAAGCCTCTTTAGACGTGCTGATTGAACTCGCTAGACCTAGCGAAGAGCTATTTAAGTATATTATCAATTGGTCTACTCATAAGTTTGAAACGTCAAAAATCATGGGGCAAGATGCAGTATTTGTTCATTTGGTGTTTAGTTATTTCATCACGCGTCAAACTCCTTGGATTGATGAGGTACAGCTTACAAATATCATCGATAAGGCAATGCGTATTAGTCCTAACTTAATTGGTACGACTGCCCCTTTTTTACAGATTCCTGATGACAAAGGCATGGTACAGGATTTACATAAAATTGAAGGACCATTTACTGCAATGTTCTTTTACGACCCCGATTGTGGTCATTGTAAAAAGGAAACGCCATTGGTAAGAGATATAGTAGAAAAGTATGCCCATAGAGGGGTAAAGGTCCTTGCAGTATGTACTGAATTTGATGATGAAATGTGGAAGGAATTTATTATTGAACAAGGAATTGAAGATTGGATTAATGTGATTGATTTAGAAAATACATCTAATTTTAGAGGAAAGTATAATATTATGGGAACTCCTAGATTATACTTACTTGATGCTAAGAAGAAAATTATTGCTAAACAGATTAGCGCTGAGGCCTTAGGAGAAATTCTTGAGAATGAATTTAAGAAGCTTGATGCAAAAGAGTAGATAAATTATCTAGTAACTGCAATTGTAATATGTTTGTAAAAAAAAAGCCTCCGAACTTCGAAGGCTTTTTTTTGTCTTAAGCGCCTGCAATTGGAGTAGCAGCAGCACTAGTAACCGTTAGCTGATTGATGTCTCTATCAAACAAATAAAGTCCAGCTTTGTCGCTTCCTATAAGCTTAAGTTTATCAAGTATATTTCTTGCAAGAGCTTCTTCTTCAATTTGCTCTGCTACGTACCATTGTAAGAAGTTTTGAGTGGTATAATCTCTATTTTCTAAACAGGTATGTACTAAATCATTTATCATAGCTGTAACGCCAACTTCGTGATTTAGAAAATCCTGAAATACATGCGTTAAGCAATCGAACATCTTTAGAGGTTCTTCAATTGCAGGAATATGAGCTTGTCTACCTCTTTCGTTCACATACTTTACTAATTTAAGCATGTGCTGTCTCTCTTCGTCAGATTGACCGTAGAAGAAGTTTGACACCCCCTCGTAACCTTGAGACTCTGCCCAAGATGCCATCGCTAAATATAAATGTGAAGAACTGGCTTCAGCTGAAATTTGCTTATTTAATGCGGCTTCTATTTCTTTATGTATCATAATGTCGATTATTGATGTTCTATCAAATTTACGATTTAGTTAGGCAATTGTCGACTATTCTATTTGTTTCTGGGTAATTTATATTCGGTCTAACTCATAGTAGTAAAGGATTATTCATCTAAAATATCACAAATAATTCTTCCAGCTTCACGAATCTCTTCTTCAGAAATTGTTAGAGGTGGACTTAATCTTACTGCAGTATCAGTAAATAAGAAGAAAAAAGTAATAAGACCTTTTTCAAGCCCTCTGTTCACGAGCTTTTTACAGGTTTCAGCATCTTCAAATTCTAATGCTAACATCAATCCTACACCTCTAATTTCTTTTATTTTTGGATGTTTTAATACGGCTCTAAAAAGAAGTTCTTTCTGAGTAACTTCTTGTATGAGTTTAGTTTCGCAAAGTTCATTAAGAGTAGCTAAAGCTGCAGCACATCCTATTGGGTGTCCACCAAAGGTGGTGATATGCCCCAGTTTAGGGTTTTCCCTTAAAAGGTGCATCTTCTCAGTTGAAGTCGTAAAAGAACCAATAGACATTCCGCCTCCCATTCCTTTAGCCATACAAAGTACATCTGGGATTACATTATACGTTTCAAAACCAAATAACTTCCCTGTTCGCCCATAACAAGTTTGTATCTCATCAAAAATTAAGACTGCACCAACTTCATCACATCTCTTTCTTACTGCTTGTAGGAAGTTGTTTTTAGGGGTGATAAACCCTGTAGCGCCTTGCACAGGTTCAATAATTACTGCTGCGGTATTTTCTGTAATAGCAATGAGGCTATTCAAATCATTATAAATGATTTGTTTGCAGTTGGGAAGTAGTGGTCTAAATTTCTGTTTGTAGATTTCATTCCCCATAATACTCAAAGCTCCCTGAGTAGAGCCGTGGTACGAATTTTTACAAGAAACCATCTCTGTTCTTCCCGTACAGCGCTTAGCTAACTTCATCGATGCTTCAATAGCTTCAACCCCAGAATTAACGAAGTAAGTACAGTTTAGAGAATCGGGTAGAAGTGAGGCTAGTTTTTTGGCTAAATCTAATTGTGGATCTTGAATAAACTCTCCGTAGACCATCACATGCATATACTTTTCGGCTTGTTCTTGTACTGCTTTAACCACTCGTGGGTGACAGTGGCCTAACGTACAAGCAGAAATTCCAGCTACTAAATCCATATACGATGTCCCCGATTTATCGGTGATGTACATTCCTTTGGCAGAGGCTACTTCAATACAAGATGGAAAAGGAGTGGTTTGTCCTTGGTGTTTTATGAAAAGTTCTTTTGCTTCCATTATTGGTTATCAAAAGTATAGGATTGATCTAAAATAGACCGTTTAGCTCAGCATTTACCTTATCAACAATAAGACCTAAATGTTCAGGGTTTTGAGTGAAATCTAAATCATCAGTATCGATAATTAGTAATTTCCCTCTTGTGTACTCAGAAATCCATGCCTCATAACGTTCGTTTAAGCGTGTTAGATAATCTATACGAATACTCGATTCATATTCTCTACCCCGTGCTTGAATTTGTTTTACTAATGTTGGCACCGAAGCTCTCAAATAGATTAATAAATCTGGTGGATCAACGAACGATGACATCAAATCGAATAGCCTAGCGTAATTTTTAAAGTCTCGAGAAGTCATTAAACCCATTGCATGTAAGTTGGGTGCAAAGATGTGAGCATCTTCATAAATGGTTCTATCTTGAATGATGTTTTTACCGCTAGCTTGAATTTCTTTTAACTGTCCAAAACGAGAGTTTAAGAAAAATACCTGAAGGTTAAATGCCCAGCGTTGCATGTCGGTATAAAAGTCATCCAAATACGGATTGTCATCAACCGACTCAAAATGAGGTTCCCAATTAAAATTTTTGGCGAGTAATTTAGTTAAAGTTGTTTTTCCAACTCCTATATTTCCAGCTACGGCTATATGCATTTTTTATAATTTCAAATTAAGGTTTAAAAATACACTTTTAGATGTTATATACAAAGAGGAATTATGAGTTCATCGCTAAGAGTTCTTCTAGGTATTCCCTAGAATTAGAAAGTCGTGGTACTTTATTTTGCCCACCCAATCTTCCTTTTTGCTTCATCCATCTAAAAAACAAGCCTTTAGCGGCTACGTGTACTTTGGGTTCTTCAAGAATCAGGTTCTTATAACGTTTAGCTTCGTAGTCTGAATTAACCGATTTTAAAGCAATGTCAAAATGATAAATGAAATTATTGAGGTCTTTAGGCGCTTCTTTAAACTCTATTATCCACTCGTGATACGCCTTTTGCCCATCGGTTAAATGCATTGGTGCAGCTGTATATTCAGTAACTTCTGTCTTACACAGTTTGCAAGCTTGTTGCAACGCTTTTTCTGCATTGTGTATCATTAACTCTTCTCCAAAAGCATTTATGTGATGTTTCGTCCTTCCACTGATAATGAATCGATATGGTTTTTTTTGAGTAAACTGAATGGTGTCGCCAATAGAATAACGCCATAAGCCCGCGTTTGTACTAATAATGAGGGCGTAATCGGTATGGAGCTCAATCTCCGAAAGTGATAGTGTTTTGGCATTTTTATCAGCTTCGTTTTCTAAAGGTAGGAATTCGTAATAAACCCCATAATCCAACATCAAGAGCATATCCTTTTTGTTTGGCTGATCTTGTAAACCAAAGAATCCTTCAGAGGCATTATACGTTTCTAGATAGTTTATCCCTTTCGGAAATAGTTTCTGAAAACTCTTTCTATAGGGCTCAAAATTGATTCCTCCGTGCATATATAATTCAAAGTTGGGCCATACTTCTTGCAAATTTTCCTTTCCTGTTTTTTCTAAAACTTTGTTCGCAAAGACTAAAGTCCATGATGGAACTCCCGATAACGAGCTTATATCCTCGTCGATGGATTGCTCAACCATCAATTCAATTTTCTTTTCCCATTGGCTCATCAAGGCTATTTCCTTGTCTGGCGATTGTTGGTATTGCACCCAAAAAGGGAGGTTTTCTACAATAATTGCGGATAAGTCTCCTTCATTCATACTATCGGAAAGGGCTGATATTTCGTGACTACCACCGAGCATCAATGTTTTTCCTTCGAAAACATTTTTTACAGGATAGTTGTTGCAGTATATAGAGAGTAAATCTTTACCGCCTTTGTAATGACAATCCTCAAGGGCTTCTTTACTAACAGGAATAAATTTGCTCTTATTATTTGTGGTTCCTGATGATTTGGCGAACCATTTAATTTCTGTAGGCCAAAGTATATTTTCTTCTCCCGAACGCATCCGAGTGATGTATGGCTCTATTGCCTCGTATGAATGAATAGGGATGCGCTCTGAAAAATCTTTCGAATTCTTTATGGAATTAAAATCGTAGGCTCTCCCAAATTCGGTATTTTTGGCTGTATCAATTAAGGATAATCTCAACTCCTCCTGCACCTCGTGTGGATAGTTGATGAATAATTCTATATGATGGATTCGTTTTTTGATGATCCAACTGACAATGGAGTTATAGATTTTCATTTAGGACGAATCTATTAATTGGTTATTTTTTTAATTATATCGAAACTACAAAAAATCGTTTGAATATGAAGATGCGCGGTAGAATATTGAAGATGAAAACAGAACTAAAAAGCCCTGTTCAGTACCACTTACCCATGGGAGGGCTTTTATTGGACATGAATCAGTGGATAGGAAAGCATATTCAGTTTAGCTTTAGTGGCGATATCTTTTGTTTGGACTGTGGCGTAAAGACGAAAAAGTCCTTTAATCAAGGTTTCTGTTATCCTTGTTTTCAAAATAGCCCTATGTCTGCCGAGTGTATTATAAAACCCGAATTGTGTAGAGCGCACTTAGGCGAAGGTAGAGACATGGAATGGGAGCGAGAACATCATCTTCAGGACCATTACGTTTACTTAGCAGTTTCTAGTGGAGTAAAAGTAGGTATCACCAGAGATACCCAAGTACCAACTCGTTGGATCGATCAAGGCGCTAGTTATGCTGTGCCAATTGCTAAAACACCCAATCGGTATTTATGTGGTGTGATTGAAGTAGCTTTAAAAGAATACCTTTCTGATAGAACTGCTTGGCAACGTATGTTGAAGAACGAAATTGCACATGTAGATTTGGCTGTTAAACGAGATGAAATTATAAAGTTAATTCCTGAAGAATGTCAAGAATATGTACTCAAGGATGAAGAAATCTTGAATATAGAATTTCCAGTTAACGAATACCCCACAAAAGTAAAGAGCTTAAGCTTTGACAAAACGCCTATTATCGAAGGTCGTTTAGTAGGCATTAAAGGTCAATACTTATTGTTTGAAGGCGGTCAAGTTTTGAATATGCGGAAACATCAAGCCTATGTGCTAGAGTTTTCTGGGGATGAGAATCAGCATATAATAGGCGAGGAGCTGACTTTAGACTTTTAGTCGGTTAGTTGTGCTCTGTGTCTTTTCATTATTTCCACCTCGTATCTCGCCACTCATTTTGTTGTTCTTTAGATAAGAATGTCCAAGCTACAATTCTACTAGATTTATTGCCGGTTCCCATAGGAATGGTTTTAATTTGAACGGCTTTCATTTCTTCTAAAATTTTGGTTACCCTTTTAACGCTCGATTGTTTTGAAACTAAAGTGGAAAACCAAAAACAGCTATTTGCCCTAACCTTACTCTCTCTAATCATAGTCTCAATAAATTGAGATTCTCCCCCGAAGCAGATCAGTTCTTTATTAATACCAGCAAAATTGAGTTCTGGTGTTTTTACTTTTCTGCCCTTTAGATTTTTTATTTTCCTCCTACTTCCTTTCTGAGCTTCTTCAATCGAAGAATGAAAAGGAGGATTACAAATTGTTATATCAATTTTGTCTTCATTTTGGATTACGCCGAGAAAAATATTTTTTGGATTTTTTTGTAATCTACATTCAATCTTATCTTTAAGCGACGAATTAGAGCTGATAATACCCTCCGCTGCCGCGATGGATTCTTCACTAATTTCTGATCCAATAAATTTCCAATTGTATTCAGTAACCCCAATAATAGGGTAGATGCAACTAGCTCCAGTACCTACGTCCAAACAGGTAATCTTATCGCCTTCGGGAATTCTACCAAAATTATTCCCACTTAATAAATCAGCTATGTGATGAATATAATCTGCTCTTCCAGGAATTGGTGGGCATAAGTTTTCATCTGGAAAATCCCAGTGCTCAACACCGTAATAGTGATTTAGTATTGCTGTATTTAAATTCTTTACCGCCTGTGGATTTGAGAAGTCGACTGAGTCATCGCCAAATTTATTTGGTTTTACATAGTTTTTCAATTCCGGATTAGCGATTATGAGTGCACTCAAATCATAGCGTTCTCTGTTCTTGTTTCGAGAATGTAATCTTGACTTTTCTGCTGGTATTTTTCCTGATGACATAATGTGTATTTATTCAATTTTTTCAGTGACTCTACTGAAGTATAGTTAATTTTCAGTGGAATTGTGATTGCTCTACTAATTATAGGTGACTATTGTATAACAGGTACTGTTCTCGATACATTCCTATCAAATGAATTAAAGAAATTCACGACTTCCTCACAAACTCAGATTTCAATTTCATAGAACCAAAGCCATCAATTCTACAATTAATATTATGGTCGCCATCAGTAAGGCGAATGTTCTTTACTTTTGTTCCCGCTTTAATTGGTGCTGGAGCTCCTTTAACGGGTAAGTTTTTAATCACAATAACTGTATCACCATTTTGTAGTGGATTATTGTTACTATCCAATACTTTTAAACTATCAGCTTCTTCCGCTTCCTTCTTAGCTTCTTCAGGATTCCACTCGTGGCTACATTCAGGGCAAGCAAATAATTCTCGTCCTGTAGAGTATCCGTAAGGGGATTCACATACTGGGCATGCTTTCATTTCATCAGACATATTGTGTGCTTTTTGTTCTTGTCGTTTAAGATAGAAAGCACTACAATATATAGTTCCTTTCTAATTGTTTCAAAGATATAAAATCTAGCCCTCTTTTACTTCTTCTCCAAACTGAAGTCCAAGCTTATTTCTAATAAATGCCGTTGCGGCATAAAGTAGTGGTGTATCTATAAATGCACAAAGCACTTTAAAGATCCATCCGTCAATAATAAACTGAACAATATCTGAGCTAGGTTTTACGCCTATAAATAGAACGCCAACCACCAATGTAGTATCTACTAATTGAGAGAAAATAGTTGAGAAATTATTTCGAAGCCAAAGGTGTTTTCCCTGAGTTTTCTTTTTCCAAAAATGGTAGATGCGCACATCAATGAGTTGTGCAGATAGATAAGCCGTCATCGAAGCAAAAATCACTCTCCATGAATTCCCAAAGACTTTATTGTAAGTAGCATCATCTACAGGAGACCCTTCAATTGCGCTAAACTGTTGTGCCAGCATAAGAACGCCTAAAACAAAGAGTGAAGCTCCAAAACCAGCCCAAACAATACGAGCGGTTTTCTTTTTGCCATAAATCTCAGAAAGGATATCGGTAATTAAAAAGGTAATAGGATAGGGTAGTATACCAGCCGAAATAATAAAAGTCTTGAAACCTAAATCGACTTCAATAAATTTATTTGCTATCAGATTACAAACCACTAAAGCCGCAATAAAAATTGCAGCTAAGTAGAGGTATATTTTTCTTGATAGTTCTTTCTGCATTGTGGTTTAGAATTACTCTTAGCCTATGCTATTTTCTACTCACGTCTTCCTTTAAACATTCTCCATTTTTATGGGGAGATGTTATGCAGTGATAGAGGGCTTAATCAATCACGAATTGAAATGGCATTCTCGCTTGTACTCCGTTTAAGTGTTGTAAATCTTGTAGTGTTTTGTAGTATTTATATTGTTCTCCTAATTGGTGTTTCATCCATTTAGTTTGCATTTCATCTTCAAAGCTTTCAATCAGCATAAGTAAAGGTTCTTTCTGTTCTGGAAGTTCATAGACTCTGTAATTGTCTAATTCTGCAAGTCCAGCAGCGGCTTTAATCGCATCATTCAGTCCACCATATTCATCAATCAAATTGATGTCCATTGCATTAATTCCACTCCAAACTCTACCTTGTCCGATCGCATCCACATTATCTTGGCTCATGTTTCTACCATCGGCAACTTTAGATGTAAAGGTTTCGTAAATGTCAATTACCCCTTCCTTAATAATATCGTATTCTTCTTTAGTTAAGGGTCTAGTGGTGTTCCCAAGGTCTGCAAAACGATTTGTTTTTACCTGATCAAAGGTAAGTCCAATTTTTTCTGTGTATAACTCTTCGAAGTTCATTAAGATACCAAACACCCCTATGGAACCCGTAATTGTACTAGGTGAGGCGTAGATTTTATCTGCCGCGCAGGCAATATAATATCCTCCAGAAGCAGCCACATCGCCCATAGAAACAACTAGGGGTTTAACTTCTTGAGCAAGTTTGGCTTCTCTCCAGATTACATCAGATGCTAAGGCTGAGCCTCCTGGGGAGTTTACGCGTAATACGATAGCCTTCACCTTATTGTCTTCTCTAGCCTTTCTAATTGCTTTTGAGATGCGTTCAGATCCAATTATAGTTTCGCTTCCACCTCCAGAACGAATCTCTCCCTGAGCGTAGATGACAGCAATTTTGTCTTTCTTGAATTTTTCACGAGCATTTTCATAGTTTACCTTTTTGTACTTATTAAGATTGATAAACTTTACGTCGCTGTATTTTTCTTCCAGCATCAATTTACTCAGGTGATCCTGTAATTGGTCTCGGTAAAATAAACGATCTACAAGACCTAAATTGAGTGCGTCCTTTGGATTTCTAACTTCAAAATTATTGACTATTTCATTTAGTCTGTCGCTGGTAAGCTCTCTGTCATGGGCAACATTATCTATGTATTGTCCCCATATAGAGCCGATATATAATTCTGTTTGTTCCCGATTTGCCTGACTCATTTCTGTAAGCATAAAAGGTTCTACTGCAGATTTAAATTTACCGTGACGAATAATTTGTGGTTCTACACCAATTTTCTTTAAAGCATCTGTATAGAAAGTAACCGTACTATTCAAACCTTTTAGCTCTATAGCGCCTTCTGGGTAAATGCAAATATCATCAGATACAGAAGCAATGTAGTAAGCTCTTTGAGTATAAACTTCGGAATATGTCGTTATAAACTTCCCAGATTCCTTAAATTCAAGTAGTGCATTTCTAATTTCTTCTAAGGTTGCAAATCCTGCGCTTAGATATCCGAGCTCAATATATATCCCACTAATATTTTCATCGGTTTTAGCTTTTTGAATGTTCGACAATAAGTCATTTAAACCAATGGCTTTAATATCCGATCCAAAGAATTCTCCGTAAACATCAAAGGGTGTTTTTACTACTCTATCTTGTATGGCACCGCTGAGTTTAAGTTTTAGAATATGAGGTTTAGTGATTTTCACTTCGTCAGAATCGCCACTAGAAGCAATCATTGCAAGTATGAAAACTATTGAGATAATCCCCAATACCATTCCTACTGCTGAGGCAAGTGTAAACTTTAAAAATTGTTTCATCGATTGTATTTATTTAGTCGTACAATAATACGGAAATTCACTATTCCCTGTTAGGCATTAAACCTCTGAATTATATCGCGCAATCGCGCAGCTTCAGTAAAGTCAAGATCTTTCGCGGCTTTTTCCATAGCCCTACGTAATTCGTTTATTTTCTTTCGTTTATTTTCTTCAGTAAGATATTTAATTTCTTCTTCAGAAACTTCCAAACTTGGATCTGGTTCAGCAGCTTGATTGTAGTTTTTTCCGATAATAGAACTTTGCTCTAATATACTCGCCTTAGACTTTTTATTAGCATAAGGAGTGATGTTGTGCTCCTCATTATATTTCATCTGAATGGTTCTTTTTCGCTCGGTGTCATCTATAGTTAGTTGCATCGAATTAGTGATTTTATCTGCATAAAAAATAGCTTTTCCTTTTAGATGTCTTGCAGCTCTTCCTACCGTTTGAGTAAGGGAGCGTTGCGATCGTAAAAAACCTTCTTTATCGGCATCTAAAATAGCGACTAACGAAACTTCGGGTAAATCTAAACCTTCACGCAAGAGGTTTACACCTATTAGCACATCAAACATTCCAAGTCTAAGGTCACGCATAATCTCAACACGATCAAGCGTATCTACATCCGAATGAATATAGCGACACCGAACACCATATTTGGTAAGGTATATCGTTAGTTCTTCGGCCATTCTTTTGGTTAGAGTCGTCACTAAAATACGCTCATCAATATCCACTCTTTTATTGATTTCCTCTAACAAATCATCGATTTGATTTTGACTGGGCCTCACCTCAATTACAGGGTCTAAAAGCCCTGTAGGACGAATAATCTGTTCTATAACAAGTCCTTCAGAACGTTCGAGTTCGTAATCTGCAGGAGTGGCACTAACATAGACGGCTTGTGGGATGATAGTCTCAAATTCATTAAAAGTCAAGGGGCGGTTATCCATTGCAGAGGGCAATCGAAAGCCGTATTCCACCAAGTTTTCTTTTCGAGCTCTATCTCCTCCGTACATCGCTTTAACCTGCGATAAGGTAACATGACTCTCATCTACAAACAACATAAAGTCATCTGGGAAATAATCAATCAAGCAGAAAGGTCTAGACCCCTCATCACGGCCATCTAAGTAGCGCGAATAATTCTCAATTCCGGAACAATAACCCAATTCTTGAATCATTTCCAAGTCGAAGTTCACACGTTCTTCTAGTCGTTTAGCTTCGAGGTGCTTCCCTATTTCTTTAAAATAGTCAACTTGCTTAATCAGGTCAGTTCGGATATTGTGTTTGGCAACATCTAAACGATCCTTGGAGGTAACAAAAATATTAGCTGGGTAAATACGCAAATCATCAAATTTATCAATCCTTTTTCCACTTACAGGGTCAAAAGATTCAAGCGACTCAATTTCATCATCCCAAAATAAAATCCGTAATCCGAAATCAGAATAACCAGGGAATATATCCACACAATCACCTTTTACTCTAAATTGACCGCGTTCTAACTGGGTTTCGGTTCTGGAGTACAAAGAGGCTACCAAGGATAAAAGAAGTTCCTGACGATTGATAACTTGTCCTTGATGTAGCTCAACAACATTTTTACTAAATTCTTCCGGATTCCCAATCCCATAAATACAGGAAACCGAAGATATTACAATCACATCTCTGCGACCAGAAAGTAGGGCAGAAGAGGTGCTTAATCTAAGTTTTTCAATTTCTTCGTTTACTGATAAATCTTTTTCGATATACAAACCTGTGCTAGGCATATATGCCTCGGGTTGGTAATAGTCGTAGTACGAAACAAAATACTCAACCGAGTTATTTGGAAAAAACTGTTTAAATTCTCCGTATAGTTGAGCCGCCAAGGTTTTATTATGACATAAAACTAGGGTAGGGCGATTTACTTCCTTCACCACATTCGCCATGGTAAATGTTTTACCTGAACCCGTTACACCTTGCAGCGTTTGGTAAGGAAGTCCTTGGTTTAATCCTGCAACAATTTTGCGAATGGCCTGAGGTTGATCTCCGGTAGGTTGAAATTCTGAAACAAGTTCGAAATCCATAGTAATTGAAATGAAAAAGGCATTCCGAATGGAATGCCTTTTAGAGGTTATAAACTTCTTAGATAAGCCATTCGAGATTTTAACTCCTCAAATTTTTCTTTTTTTCTTTCGATGTTTTTTCTCACCTCTTTTAGAAGTGGATTATCATCTTTCGCATTTTTAAAGAAGCTAATATTGTTTTCAAGAAGCGTTAATTCGTCCTTGCACTTTTTTGAAGTCTGTTGAAGCTTGTATAATTCTTCACTCAATTTATCCTCGTCACCTTCAGCTACAATAGCTTCTATACGCGTTTTAAATTGAATGTCTCTTTTTTCAGCTTTATCCATATCTAATTGCTCGAAGTACGAGTCAATTAAACCACGGAATGTACTTTCAATGGCTTTAACGCTCTTGCGAGGAACTCTTCCTACTTCTTTCCAAGTATTGATGAACCCTTTTATGGTTTCAACATCTTGTTTAGAGTCTCCAGAATTTTTAAATGCTACAACTTCTTGAAGAAAGTTTTGTTTTACTTCAAGGTTAGCTTCAAATTCTTTGTCTTGCTCTTCGTGTTGTTTCTTTAAATTATCAAAGAAATTATTACATGAAGTTCTCAATCTTTTCCAAAGTGCATCCGCTTCCTTTTTTGGAGCCATACCCGATTTTTTCCAATCGCTTTGAAGTTTTTTCAGAATATTAGCAGTCTCTTGCCAGTCTGTGCTCTCAGCTAAAGCTTCAGCTTTTTCTACTATAGCTAGCTTTATAGCTAAGTTGTCTTTCTGATCTTTCTTTAGATCTTTGTAGAAATCGTTTTTCTTTGCATTAAACTCTTTAATGGCCGTCATAAATCGCGTCCACGACTCATCGTTTTGTTCTCGACTAATAGGACCTACTAATTTCCAATCTTCTCTTAATTTATTAATTAAGTCAGATTGTTTTTGCCATTTATTATGATGGATCAGTTCGGCGTAATCGATTGCTTCAACTAGATCACAGATAGCTAGTTTAGCTTTAAAGTTATCTTCGTATGACTCCTTTCGTTTTTCGTAGTAGTCATTGCGTTTTTTGTGAATAATTTTAGTCGCAGTTTGGAAGCGTTCCCAAACAGCTTCTCTATGATCTCGTCCAACAGGGCCAACTTCTTTCCAAGCCTCGTGAAGTTCTTGTAAAGTAGCGAAAGCACTATCTAAATTATCGTCTGCATCTATGGCTTCAGCTTTTTCACAAAGCGTAGTTTTTTGCTCTAAATTCCTTTTGAACTCTATATCTCTTAAATCATTATTGATTCTTAAGTAGTCAAAGAAATTTTCAACGTGGTGATGGTAGGTATGCCATAAATTATTTAATTCTGATTTAGGCACTTGTCCAGCCGATTTCCAACGTTCTTGAATGTCTTTAAAGTGCTCGAAGGTTTCTTTCATCTTCTCTTCGGCATTCAATAAGCCTTTCAACTCTTCAATTAAGCCAGTCTTAATTTTGAGGTTGGTAGCCATCTGTTTTTCTTGATCTCCGTAAAACGCATCTCTACGAGTTTTGTAAGTCTTTAAAACAGCTTTAAAAGCATTTGTATGAGGGTAGTTATAATCGAATTCTTCTTCCTCTTCACCTTCAGTCTCGCCTTTTTCAGCTTTAAATTTCTCTAGAGCTTCTTTGTAAGCAGCATTGCTTCTGTCGTAGAAAATTTTCTTAGCCTCATCAATTTGAGACTTAATAGTTTGAATAGGAGCCGTATCTACTAGAGATTCTACCGCTGCTATTAAGTCCTCCGTATCAAGCGTAGTATAGTCTGCCATGTTAACAACGATAATTTCTTTTGTTGTTTCTGTAGCTGTACTTACTTCGATAATTTCTTTATCGGCTTCTTGATTCGTTACGTTCGTTTCTTCCATCGCAAATTTACTAATGTGTTTTTTGGATTAGCAAATATATGAATTTAAGGCGTTCTAATGTTAAGGGCTGATGCCGAACATAAAATGCTGTTAAATTGTATAAAAGAAGATTCTTGAATCAGTGAAATTATTCTCCTAATTATTTTGTTCTTTTGTTTCACTTTTAATAGATAAAACTCGAGTTGATGAAGTGTTTTTTTACAGTATTTAGCATTCTTATTTTCATGTCTTGTTCAACTGTTTCTCAGAAAAATGATGATCTAGCGATGGTTGTTACAGCTCATAAATTGGCATCTGACATAGGGCTTCAGATTTTAAAGGATGGAGGTAACGCTTTTGACGCCGCAATAGCTGTGAATTATGCTTTAGCTGTTTCTTACCCTCGTGCTGGAAATATTGCCGGCGGTGGATTTATGGTTTACAGAACTGCAGATGGGAGTGTTGGTTCGCTCGATTATAGAGAGAAATCTCCTATAAATTCTCATCGAGATATGTATTTGGATAACGCAAATAATATAGTTGATAATCTGAGTACTCTCGGAGCCTTAGCTGTTGCTGTTCCAGGTACAGTAGCCGGCATGGAAGCTATTCACCATAAGTTTGGTTCTAAATCTATGTTAGAGTTGCTTTCTCCAAGCATAAGTTTAGCAAAAAATGGTTTTGCTATAAATGAATCTCAGGCAGAAAAGTGGGATCAGTATAGGGACTTATTTATTGAGGTAAATGAAGACTCAATTCCTTTTGTGAAAAGTAAGTTATGGGCAAGTGGAGATACTTTGAAATTAACAGAATTAGCTCGCACTCTTAAATTGATTGCTTTAAATGGGGCTAAAGAATTTTACGAAGGCGCAACTGCTAATTTGATTGTTGAAGCTGTAGGAGCGAACGGTATATTGTCTTTAAACGATATGGAATCATATGAAGTTGTTTGGAGAAATGCCCTCTCTTTTGAATATAAAGAATACACCATCCATTCGATGGCTCCTCCTTCTAGTGGAGGGATAGCTTTAGCTCAACTATTTAAAGGGATTGAAAAATATAATTTAAGTGCAATTGGTTTGAATTCTTTAGAATACATTCATTTGTTAACAGAATTAGAACGTAGGGTTTATGCTGATAGAGCTTCACATTTAGGCGATCCAGATTATTATATTATTCCAATGGACTCACTGTTGGATGATTCCTATATCCAATCTAGAATGGAATCCATAAATAGTGTATATAAAACCAACTCTAATGATATAAAGGCAGGCAATGTAGCTGTGATAGAAAGTCACGAAACAACGCATTTTTCAATTGTTGATTCTCAAGGTAATGCGGTATCGATAACGACTACTTTAAATGGGAATTTTGGATCGAAACTTTATGTGCAAGGAGGAGGCTTTTTATTGAATAATGAAATGGATGATTTTAGCGCAAAACCTGGAACTGCCAATCAATTTGGTTTGGTTGGAGCCGAAGCAAATTCGATTCAACCTGAAAAAAGAATGCTGAGTAGTATGAGTCCTACAATTATAGAGAAAAATGGAAACTTGTTTATGGTTTTGGGAACTCCTGGAGGGGCAACAATTATTACCTCTGTTTTTCAAACGGCTTTAAATGTTATTGAATTTGATTTACCGATTAATGAAGCTGTAAATAAGCTTAAAACACATTCGCAATGGTTGCCAGATAAGATTTATTATGAGAAGGGAATGGATTCCGTTTTGATCGATCAACTCCACGAAAAAGGACATGTACTTTACGAGTGGAAGCAAATCGGAAAGATGGCAGTGATTCATGTAAATGAGCAAGGTGAATTAAATGGCTCTGCAGATGAAAATAGATCCTTCGGAACTGTAGCTGTATATTAAAGCTTTTCGTAGATTTGCAGCACTAAAAGATATTCTATGTCTGTGATTGACGAACTGAGAAGAGAGGGAGAAGTATTCCAAGCCTATGAAATGGCTAAAGAAAGGTTAAAATCAAAACCAAATCAAGATCTCGTAAAGAGAGACCTAGGTAGAGTTTTAACCGATTTACTTCAAAAGAATTGTTATTTGGTTAAAGCCGACCAATTCTTCGAATACTTATGTGAGTTTTATGCTCTTGAAGTCCCTAAACGCGATTCTGTTGTTCACGAGAATATCATGTGGCAAGTAGGTAAATTCATTAAAGAATTAACCCGTTCCGAAGCTCCTTCAGAAGTTTTCGATAAACTATATCATATCATCGAAGATGTGGAACTCCCTAGTGGAACAAGTTTGTTTACTTTCATTGCGAGTTCTGTGTTAGAGACCAAAGATTTTAACGAATCTTATGTTCGTGTCTTATTAAAACTACGAGTACAACACCTTCCAGCAAACCATTTTGAAGCCATCAATGAAGATGGAGAGAAGAAACCTTCTCTTGGCGAGTTAATGCTATTAACCATTGCTAAATATCTAACGCATCAAGAGAATCCTAGTAAATCTGATATTCAGATATTACTGGAGGAACTGGACTTTGTAGGTGAGCATTATAAAAACATCCCTTATATAGAATATTATAAAGCTAAGGCTTACAACTCTGTTGGAGATAAAGTATTGGCAGAAAAAGCGATTTTTGCTTACCTGAAAAAGAGGAGTAAGGAGTATTTAGCTTGGGAATTACTTTCGGATATCAGCGAAACTAAAGAGCGTAAAATTCAGGCCTTATGTAAAACAGTTACCTGTCATACGCGCCCTGGACAATTAGTGCGTTCACAAACCAAGTTGTTTTATATTTTTCTCAAAGAAAAAGAATTCGACATTGCGAAGTCATTGTACCGAGTAATTACTGACACGCGTAGAGAATTAGGGAAAGCGCTTTCTGATGATTGGCGTTCTATGCGCGATGAACCTTGGTTTAAGGGAGTTAAAAGAGATGTTGACTTTGAGAACTATTGCTACAATAGATCTAAAGAAATAGTTGCCTATGTTTTTGCTGATTGGAAAGCTCAAAATGGAATTATTTACGGTTTAAACTTAGCTAAAGATTTAGCTGAATTTGTTGTGGCTGATGATGTTCACGGTGCTTTTAAATATTTTGGCGACAAGAGTTTAAAGGTAGGTGATTTTGTGAGCATAAAGCTTCAGCGTGTTGCTAATCATCAAGGGGTTAAATATAAAGCTCTTTATGTGGAAAAGTCTGAGAAGCGTCCTAAACGCACCATTTATAAGGTTGTAGAGGATGAGATTCGTACTGAAGGTGAACGACACTATGTGGGTTCAGTACCTATAAATTATAGTTATGCAGAGTCTAAAGGCCTCAAAGAGGGTGATCTTGTAAGAGTGAAAGCAGTGAAGCTACCTTCCTCTAGGTTTAAAGAAGAGGTAAAGTGGAAAGTATTATCGCTATATGGAAAAGAGGCTAATTAGCCTCTTTTTTTTTCTAAAATATTAATCAGAATTTTTCAAGTACTAAACGAGACTATTTTCAGCTTAGTTTAGGCTGATTAATTACAAAGGGATGAATGTATTTGTTTTCGTTTGATTTACTACTTGCAATTTTTAGCTATAAATAGAATTTGATAGCTAGTTAGAAGGCAAAAAAAAAGTCCTCCCGTATCGGGGAGGACTTTGAGCGAGAGACGAGACTCGAACTCGCAACCCTCAGCTTGGAAGGCTGACGCTCTACCAATTGAGCTACTCTCGCTTATATTAATAGTGGTGGGAGAAGGATTCGAACCTTCGAAGGCTAAGCCAGCA